>LDZQ01001438.1_pt1 | contig 68320 bp, 67 predicted proteins | sample 615361 | NCBI WGS metagenome assembly LDZQ01 (sample SAMN03408297, study PRJNA278302) | terrestrial metagenome | isolation source: oil reservoir sample I2 | place: USA: Alaska, North Slope, Ivishak formation | collected 2013 | reverse complement strand
ATCCTTAGGATGAATCTTGGCTGCATAAGTGGGGTCTATTTCTCTTAGTTCCCTATACAGTTCACTGAGTCCTTCTTTTTTCAACTTTTCTGCTATTTGTTCTTTTATCTTTTCTGTTATTTTGGGAATGGGTGAAAGGCCAAACAATAGTGCCCGCAAGTAAAGCCCTGTGCCCCCAACCAGAACAGGTATTCTTTCTTTTTTGCTCTCTTCTTCTATCCTTTCCCTGGCCCAGGCCACAAAATCTCCAGCTGTAACCTTCTTATTTAAAGGTAAAAAGCCAAAAAGATAATGAGGAGCTTTACTTTTTTCTTCCACACTAGGCTGGGCAGTAACTATGGGTAAGTCCTCATACACCTGTCTGGAATCAAAATTAATAATGGAAATGGGAAAATGTTGGCTTAAAAAAAGAGATAGGGCTGTTTTGCCTGTACCCGTTTGCCCCAAGATGGAGATAAGTTTAATCTTTCTTCCCATATTTTTTATACAGTGCTTTTTCTACTACCTCTGGAACGAGTCCGTGCACATCTCCACCCAGACTGGCTACTTCTTTAATGATGGTAGAACTAATATACAACCACTTGTAATCTGTCATAAGAAAAACCGTCTGAATCTCTCGGCTAAGCTTTCTATTCATAAGGGCCATCTGAAATTCATATTCAAAATCTGAGACTGCCCTAAGGCCGCGCAAAATAGCTACAGCCTTTCTCTTCCGTACATAATCCACCAGAAGTCCAGAAAATCCTTCCACTTTTACCCTTGGACAGGAAGCAAAGACTTCCTGGGCCAGAGCAATCCTTTCTTCCAAGGAAAACAAAGTTTTTTTGGGTGAGTGCAGGGCCACAGCCACAATAATCTGATCAAAAATCTTTAACCCCCTTTTTACCAAACTTACATGTCCATTGGTCAAAGGGTCAAAGGTACCTGGATAAATAGCTATTTTTTCCATATATACACCCTGGTTTGTCCAAACTGTTTTTCTCTCACCAAGTATAATTTATCTGTTTGGGGAGATAAATTTTTTTCCACTTCAGCCACTAAAAATCCCTCTTCTGCTAACAAATCTTTAGTTAAAACCAGTTCCAACATAGGCGCAAAATAGTTAAAACCATAGGGAGGGTCCACAAAAATCAAATTGAATTTATTTGCAAACTCATACTCTTTTAAGAGTTTAAACCCATCACCTTTTAAAATCTTAAAACTATCCTTGCTCAGTTTAAGTTCCAGGGCAGTTCGATAAATATTCTGGCAGGCCTTAAAGGATTTTTCCACAAAATAAGCTTTTTTACCCCCTCTACTTAAAACCTCAAACCCCAAAACTCCACTTCCAGCAAAGATATCCAGACAGTTTACTTCTGTCCAAACCACTCCTAAAGAGCCCAGAATGGAAAAGAGAGACTCTCTTACTCTAGAAGTGGCAGGTCTGTAGCCAGGAGCTTTAATGGTATATACAGACCTGCCCTTAAATTTACCTGCAGTTATTTTAAGCATTATCAGAAGGTAAACTGGAGTGAATCTTGCTCAGAAGCCTAATAGCTTCCAAGACTTCTTCTCTTAAATCCACCTGGTCTGTCCAATCCAAAAGTTGAATGCTTTTTTCTTTTTCTTCCAGACTGGATACCTTTTCTTTGAGCTCACTAAAGAGATATTTCCAGTTAATCTTGGGCAAAGCTTCTTTAGGCTTTACGCTGGCCAGAGTCTTTTCCAGGGAAATCTCACATTCCTCTAAATAATCCGGGATATGTACAGAAAAACCAAAGCGCTCTTGAATAAGTTGGGCAAGTACCTTTTGCTTTTCTTCTTCCCCATGGACCAAGAAAACACGCATATTTTTATCTTTAAAGTGACTCAACCAGTCCAAAATCTGACTTTGCCCTGCATGCGAAGAAAAGCCGTTGATGGTATAGACCTTAGCCTTCACAGCTACTTCTTCGCCCAAAATTTTAATGGTTTTAGCTCCATCTACTATTTTACGACCAGTGGTACCTTTGGCCTGAAAGCCCACAAAAACCACTGCGGCCCCTTCTTTCCACAAATTATGCCTTAAATGATGTTTTATTCTACCTGCATGGGCCATTCCACTGGCTGAAATAATAATAGCCGTACCTTCCAGGGTATTTAGACGCATGGAGTCCTGGGTAGAGAGAGAATACTTTAACATGGGTAAGGAAAGAGGGTCTTCTCCCTGAGCCAACAGCTTTTGACTTTGGGTATCAAAATACTGATAATTTTTCTTAAAAATTTCTGTTGCCCTGATGGCCAAAGGGCTATCTAAAAAAATGGGCATATCCTGAGGAAGCTTGCCTTCTCTATAAAGCATATAAAGGACAAAAAGAATCTCTTGAGTACGCTCCAAAGCAAAGGCAGGAATAATTACCTTTTCTCCATTGTTATAGGCATAAAGTATGGCCTCTAAGAGTTCCTCTTTACTTCTTTGTTCATCTTTATGGTCTCTATCTCCATAAGTGGATTCCAAAAATAAACAATCGGCATGGGTAAAATAAGTCGGGTCGTTTACTATCAGCTGATTGGGTCGTCCCAGATCTCCAGAAAAGACAAAATCATAACTGCCATCCTGCAGCTCTATTTTCAGTTTAATGGAAGCAGAGCCTAAAATATGGCCGGCATCACAAAAAACAAACTTTACTCCAGGAAGAGGAGAAAATTCCTGACCATAATCTACAGGGTTAAATAAAGGCAGGGTATTGTCCACATCTTCTTGAGTATAAAGAGGCTCTACTTTAACTTTTTTCTGACCTTGCCTTGCTTTTTTGCGACTCTTCCACTCTGCTTCCATTTCCTGAACATGAGCACTATCACTTAACATAATTTCTAAAAGCTCAGCAGTAGGTGGTGTAAGGTAAATCTTGCCTTTAAATCCTTCTTTGACCAACTTGGGCAAAAGCCCTGAATGGTCTATATGCGCATGAGTAATTAAAATAAATTCCAGATTAGCCGGGTCGTATTCTTCTATTGCCAGATTTCTCTTCTCGATTTCCTTGTTTCCCTGATGTAAGCCACAATCCACTGCAAATCGCACTCCATTATAAGACAGGATATAACAGGAGCCTGTAACTGTTTTGGCTGCTCCAAGAAACTTAATTTTCATGTTTACCTCTTTTAATTTTGCTAGGTTACTTGTATTTTTCCTGGTCCTTAGCCCTAATTTCTGCCCTTTTTATTTTGCCACTAATGGTTTTAGGCAACTCTTTCACATATTCCACAATCCTGGGATACTTGTAAGGAGCAGTTACCTTTTTAACATGGTTTTGAATGTCTTTGGTAAGTTCTTCTGAAGGTTCGTAACCAGGAGCCAGGACAATAGTAGCCTTTACTGCCTGTCCACGCACAGGGTCAGGCACGCCTGTAACAGCTGCTTCCACTACTGCGGGATGAGTAATCAAAGCACTTTCCACTTCAAAGGGGCCAATCCTATAGCCAGAACTCTTTATAAGGTCATCCACCCTGCCTAAAAACCAGAAATAACCGTCTTCGTCCATCCAGGCCTTGTCTCCTGTGTGATAAAAACCGTTTTTCACCACCTTGGCTGTCTTTTCTGGTTCATCCAGATAACCTCGAAACAATCCCAGAGGATAGCCTTTGTCCAAACGTACGCAAATCTCTCCTTCTTCCCCTGGCAAAACCTCTTCTCCCTCTTCATTTAAAAGCACAATATCCCAGCCAGGAGAAGGCTTGCCAATGGAACCAGGCTTGGCTTCCATAAAGGGAAAGGTGGCTATCTGCAAAGTGGTTTCAGTCTGACCATAGCCTTCATAAATGGGTAGTCCCAAAACTTCTTTCCAGGTGTGAAAAACACTGTCGTTTAACAGTTCGCCAGCAGTAGTACAGTGTCGTAAACTGGAAAGGTCATATTTACTTAAATCTTCCCGCACCAAAAAACGATATACCGTAGGCGGAGCACAAAAGGTGCTTACTTTATGTTCACTTATGACCTCTAGCAAATCACTGGGACTAAATTTACCCCGATAGTCATAGACAAAAACTACGGCCCTGGCCATCCACTGGCCATAAAACTTTCCCCAAACAGCCTTGCCCCAACCAGTATCTGCAACAGTTAAGTGAATATCTCCTGGTTCCAGGTCATGCCAATAAAAGGCTGTGGTAATATGTCCCAAGGGATAGGTGTGGTCGTGCTCAACCATTTTAGGAAGCCCGGTAGTTCCAGAAGAAAAGAAAATAAGTAAGGTATCTTTTCCACCTGGCTTCTGGGTGGGATTAAAGTTTTCACTTTCAGTAGCACTTATCTCTGCCAGACTGGTCCAGGCCCCAGAAGGTTTTTCCCCAGCTACAACAAACATTTCCAGGCTGGGACATTCGCCCTTGGCCTCCTCAATCTTGGGTACAATACTTTCATCCACAATTACGCCCTTAATGCGGGCAAAGTTTACCCGAAAAATAATATCCTTGGGAGTTAACAAAGAAGGAGAGGGTACAGCCACTGCTCCCAGTTTGTGCAAGGCCAGCATGGTAATCCAGAATTCCACCTTGCGATAGAGGATAACCATTACCCTATCGCCTTTTTTTAATCCCAGTTTTTTTAAACCATTGGCCAGTTTAGCTGATTCCCGGGCAAAAAAAGCAAAGCTATAATCTCTGCGCTTTTTGTCATCATCAATGTGAATCATGGCCAAATCATCAGGAGTTTCCTTGGCCAGCCTGTCCATCACATCAAAGGCAAAATTAAAATTCTCTGGTACTTCTACTTTAAATCCTTTTACAAATTCCTCATAACTATTGTACTTTTCCTTTTTAAACATTATTCCTTTCCTCCCCTAGATAATCACATCTAAAAATTCAGCTTCTCCTTCCAACGCCCTTAAGGCATGAGGAATGCGTGAAGAGAAATAAAAACTATCTCCTGGTTCTAAAACAATCTTCTTATCTTCCAGACTTATCTCCAGTTTTCCCTTTAACATGTAAATAAATTCCTGGCCTGGATGGGAGTTAAAACTAAGTTCTTCTTCCTTTTTAGGCCTTACCTTAATCAAAAAAGGCTCCATTCTGCGGCCAATAAATTTATAAGCCAGACTTTTATAGTCATAATCCTTTCTTCTTTCGACACTTAAACCTTTTCCTTTTTTGACCAGAGAATAATTCTGTAAATGGGCTTCTGCTCCAGAAATAAGCACAGTCAAATCCACGCCGCAGGCTTTGGCCACTTCATGTAAAAAACTAACCGGTATTTCCCTATCCCCGCGCTCGTAGTTTTCAATTTCTTCCACTGTAAACCCTGTCTTCGCAGCCAAATCCTGCACACTTAAATCCAGAGCATCCCGCAGCCCTCTTAGCCTTTTGGCAATCTCTACATAAATCTTTTCCTTCACCTTACCTCTCCTTTTTACTCTTAGATTGAATTAATCTAGACCTAGTTTTAACTGGAGTGCCAGATTAAAAGCCTCCTTTAAACTAGTCAATTTAGCTTTTCCTGTGCCCACGAGGTCATAGCCAGTTCCATGATCTACTGAAAGCCTTAAAATAGGCAGCCCCAGGGTTATATTCACACATTCTCCAAAATGCAAAAGCTTTAAAGGAGCCAGCCCCTGGTCATGATACATGGCTAAAATCACCTTAAACTCTCCCTTTAAAGCCCGATGAAACAGGGTATCTGCAGGAAAAGGTCCCTGACAATTTATACCCAGGCCCAGGGCCTTTTCCAGGGCTGGAGCAATAATCTCTACCTCTTCCTCTCCAATTTTACCCTCTTCTCCAGCATGGGGATTTAATCCACACACGCCAATGGATTCTTCTGTAAGACCCCTCTTTTGCATAAAATCCCAGGTAAGCTGCAAGGCATTTAAAATTCTCTTTTCTGTAATCAGACCAGCTACTTCTTTCAAGGGTGGATGTGTGGTAACCAGGCTCAAGCTAAAGCTCTTACTCCAAAAATGCATACATACTTCATCTTCAGCCTTGTCCCAGAAATTGGCCAAAAATTCCGTATGCCCGGGAAATAAAAAACCAGCCTCCTGCAACCTGGCCTTATTTAAGGGGCCTGTAATTAAAATATGGCTGGGGTCTTCCTTTAACAACCTGCAGGCAAGAGTAAGGCTTTCTCCTGCTATTAAGCCAGATTCCAGAGTTCCCCGGCCAGGAATAAAGTTGGGCTCTAAAGAAAATTGGGGCTCCAACAAAAAAATCCCCTTTTCTTTTACTTCTTTTAAAGAGGTAATTTTTCGCCAGAACTTGGGAACAGCAAAATGTTGGGCATGAAACCAGAGAGCTTCTTCCAGGCCCACCATAACCAGGGGCAAAGGGATTTCTTTTGCCCTTTCCTGGTAAAAACGCACCACCAGTTCTGGACCCAGGCCAGCAGGATCGCCCAGGGTATAAAAAAAAGCCATGTCCTTACTCCTCAGGGTTAAAGGTTTTAGTTAACAAATAGGCCATTCCCCAGAGACCACTTTGCTCTGGATTTTCACTTAAAACTAACCTCCTGGGTTTTAATTCCACTCTAGATTTTAACCTATTTTCTAAAGTTTCCTGGACAAAAGGCAAAAAATACTTGCCCAGATAACTAATACCACCACTTAAAGCTATGTCTTCAAAACCAAATAATTGAACCATCTCAGCTAAAAAAGTTCCCAGGGTTTGCCCATAATCTTTCATTACCCTCCAGGCCCTGGGTTCTTTTTTCTCCAGTAAGGGAGTCAAATCTTTCACCTGAGCAAGGTTTAATCCCTCTTTGCTGGCAAGGTTTAAAAGTGCCCTGGCCTGAAGTAAGGTTTCAATACAACCTCTTTTCCCACAGCCACACCTATCTAAGCCACCCCAAAAAAGATGCCCCAGTTCTGGCCCGGTTTCCAGGTTTGCCCTAAATAACTTTCCCTTAAGTACAATTCCACTTCCCAGGCCTGTACCCAGAGTGAGTACCAAGGCATTTTGAGCGCCTTTAAGACAGCCAAAATGCACTTCTCCTAAAGCTGCTGCCTGGGCATCATTTTCTAAAAGCAAAGGAAAATGAAAATGTTCTGCTAAAAATTTACCCACAGCAAAACCTTGAAGATAGGGAAGATTGGGAGGGGTTAAAAACACCCTGGCTTTGCGTAAAAAAGGCCCTGCACTAGCAATACCCAGGGCCTTTATTTCCTTTCCTCTAGCCAGAGTCTCAATCATTTCCAGCAAGGCCTGTTTTAGACCAGAAAGGCTTTGCCCGTGCTCTGTTAGAAGTACTGGCCCCAGTTTTCCCTGGCTAAAACAAGCTCCACGCAAATGGGTTCCACCTAAATCCAGACAGATAAACATGGATTAAAGTTTAAGGGTTGCTTTAAAATCAGCGATGATTTTGGCGTGGTCAAAGGCCAAAGGAGGCAAGTTGTCCAGCGAAAAGATTTTGGCCTTGCCTGCATCATCTCCTGCCTGCAACATGGAAATATCTTTGGCTATACCTACAAAAACCGTGCTTAAGGTATGAAAGCGAGGGTCCCTCGTAGGCTCAGAATAAACCCCCAGCAAAGAGAGCAAACTCACTTCCAGGCCTGTTTCTTCCTTTACTTCTCGCCTGGCTGCAGCTTCCACTCTTTCTCCATAATCCACAAAGCCTCCAGGCAAGGCCCACCCTAAAGGTGGATTCTTGCGTTCAATAAGCACAATGCTATAGGGAGGGACAAAGACGATGACATCTACAGTGGGGAAGGGGTTGCGATATTTTATTACTTCTTCTCCACACTTAGGACATTTGACTTTAAATTGCATAGGAAAACCCTTTTAAAAAAATGTTTTCATCCTATTCTGAAATTATAATCATTCACCAGGGAGCACTGGGAGATTTTCTTCTCTCCTTGCCCGCAATCATCAGTATCCAGCAACATTTTAGGCCAAGTTCAATCTATTGGTGGGGAAAAAGTCAACATACTTTTTGGTTTAAAAAGTTAAATATACCCTCTTTACCTTCTGCGAAAGCCAGGCTTTTACTGGAACTCTTTAAAGACAACTACCCAGAAGAACTGGAAAAAAGTCTTATATTCTGGTTTAAAATAAGTACCAGGTCCAGGATAACCTTTTCTCATCCCAATATCTTTTATCTTTACCTGGTAGATGAAAACCATCCCAAACCAGTAAGGTCCTTTTTAAAAGAACAATTGCAAAAATTAAACCTCCCCTGGTCAAAAAACTGGAAGGCTCCCTTAAAAAAGGAATTTGTACCCCCCAAAAAAGAAAAAATTCTCCTCTTTCCAGGCTCAGGCCATAGAGCCAAAAATTGGCCCTTGGAAAACTATGTAAAATTAAGCGAAAAACTCAAAACCTATTTGCCCACTTTTCTCATCTTTGGCCCTGTAGAGCAAGAACTTTACGGCCCTGCTTCTCTTTCCAATATTTTAACCCTTAACTCCCTGGAAGATTTAATCAACACCCTGCAGCAAGCACTTCTGGTTATTGGCAATGATGCTGGCCCCTTACATCTGGCCGGACTATTGGAGATTCCAACTCTTACTCTTTTTGGACCAACTAACTCCTTAATCTGGAAGCCAGAACAAAGCGAGGTTTTAAAGTCTCCTCTCTCCTGTGCGCCCTGTTCAGCAACAGCCCAGATAACTTGTTCTAAACCCAGGTGTTTAAAAGCAATCAAAGTAGAGGAAGTTTTTCAAAAAACTTTAACTTTACTCAAAAAAACTAGTAAATTTAGTTAGAAATAAAGACAAAAAAATAGGTTAACCCAGCCTGAATAAATATTCTCTGGGTTCAAAAGTAATCACTTTTATTCCCAAATTTTCCAAATTTTCTAAAGACAAAAAGGAAGTTTTTAGCACTAATTTTCTTTGAAAACGAGTGCGAAAAGAATACCACAAAGGCTCAAAATAGTCCTGTTTACATCTTCCCACTGCCCAAAAATCCACCCAATCTGACCAGTGTTGAAGGGTAATTTTTGTCTTTTCTAAAGAAAAATACACCAGGTTTATCAATTCCACAGCCACGCTTTTTCCCTGAAAAAAAAGATTAAACTCCACCTGCTTTAAGCTTTCTTGAGTTTTTTATCTGGTTTTAAGCAATCCATTTTAGTTTGTAAAAATATCTTTTTTTCTTCCAGAAAAAAGTCATTTTTTTCGAAAAAACTAACCAGAGTTAAAACCTGGGGACAATTTTGACCTGTCTTTTGGTCTTTTTTAGAACAAAAATCTGTTATTTTAGAGTTATTTTCTTTAACTAAACCTGCCTTTTTCTCTTGCTTTTTAACAATTTTTAACAGAGAAAAGTTGCTCTTTTCTATACCCAGCAAGCGTTTTCTACACACATGTATAGGCCATTTACCACAATCGCAACCAATCCATTTTCTCTCTAGTTTCTGGGCCACTGCCAGAGTAGTGCCTGAGCCACAAAAAAAGTCTGCAACCACATCTTTAGGCTTACTTGAAGCCAGAATTATCCTCTTTAAGAGTTCTTCTGGTTTCTGGGTTGCATATTCCAGACGCTCAGGCTGGTTGCCTCTAAGGGCTGGAATATCAAAGACATCCCTACAATAAACCCAGGTATATTTTCCCTGTTCATCTTCTTCTATGGAAATATTGGAAAAGCCGTATTTATGTTTTAAATAAGACTTTTCCTTTTGAGGTGACCAATAGGTCTTTTTTTTATCCCTGGCATAGAAAAAGATTGTATCGTGTTTTTTACTAAACCCTATTTTTTCTGGCACCCCCCCAGTCTTGTAAAACCAGATTATTTCATTGATAAAGTTTTCCTCTCCAAAAATTTCGTCTAACAATAGGCGAACATAAGCACTTACTCTAAAATCCACATGCACATAAATGCTACCACTTTCCCTTAGGATTTGATGCATATATTTCAAGCGCTCGTAGAGCATGGAAAGGTAAGAACCAAGGCCTTCTTGCCAGATATCTTCATAACAGGGGAACTTAAAAACCCCCTTTTTATGATTATAGCCAGCTTCACCAATACTTCTTTTTAAGAAAAACCTGGAGTTAGTTGCAAAGGGAGGGTCAATGTAAATTAAATCTACTTTTTGCTTATTTTCCAAAAGATATTTGAGTAGAACCAGATTATCTCCCAGATAAAGTTTGTTATCTCCTGGACCATATTTTTCCACAGGAACAAAGTCATATTGGTTTAAATCCAGAAAGGTTTCTTTTCCCTTATCTAGCCAGACAAGCTGAGGTTTATTCATGAATTTTTAAACTACAAAGGGAGGTATTTGCACTGATTCTTTTTTTAATTGTCTAAACTTTTTCGCAGCTAAAACAAAATTTTCTGCCCACAAAGGATGTCCCAGGGCATGAATATGGGTATAGGCAGCAAAGACATTTTTATACACCAGGCCATCCAATCCCTTACAAATTCCAACTCCCCTATTCAGACGCAAAGCATACCTGGCTTCTCTAACTTTTGGACAATGGGAATAGTGAAACTCATGTCCACTTAAACGATATCCTACAGGAAAATAGGGATTGGGAAGAATAATCTCTCCTTCTACATACCCATGACCCTTGGGTTTTTTTTCTACCCTTATCTCCAGAGGAAAAACATTACTCAAAGGATAGGTCTTTTCAGCAAAATTAAGCTCTTTCCCCAGGAGCATAAGCCCACCACATTCTGCATAAATGGGAAGGCCCTTTTCAGCCATTTCTTTTACCAAAGCTAGCTTTTCTTTATTTTTGGCAATTTGAAAGGCCAGAGTTTCTGGAAAACCTCCTCCAAGGTATAATCCATCTAGTTCAGGCCAGTTCTCTGGCTCCACAATGCTTAAATAATGTAGTTTAGCACCGTGTTTTTCCAGAAGTCGCAAATTTTCTTCATAATAAAACCAAAAGGCCTTATCCAACATTACCCCAATATCTACTATTTTTATAGAGCTAGGAGTAAAATCCAAAGGCTCTACAGCCAAAACAGAATCAACATCATCTCCAGTATTGGCTATTTCTAAAACCCTTTCCACATCCACATTTTCAGCTATTATCCTGGCTAAGTTGCTAAAAACTTCTTCTATTTCTAAGTCATATTCCTGGTCGGAAACTAATCCCATGTGCCTTTCTGGAATGGGATTTTTTTTAAGTTTAGGTAATGCTCCCAGTACTGGAACATCAGTGTAATATTCAATACTTTCTCTTAAAATCTGCCTGTGCCTTGGTCCTGCTGTTTGGTTTAAAATTATGCCAGCCAGATTTAAACCTGGCTCAAAGGACTTGAGACCCAGAACAATGGCAGCCATGGTCCTAGTGACTTTGGTGCAATCAGCTACCACAATTACCGGTAAATTAAGCAACCTGGACAGCTCAGCAGTGGAGAAGCTACCCTGAATATCCTTGCCGTCAAATAAGCCCCGATTGCCTTCCACTAAAGCCAGGTCAAAGTGAGAGGCAAAGCTGAAAAATAAGCTCTTGACCTTTTCCCTGGGAAACAAAAAAGGGTCCAGATTAGATGCCTTTTCACCAACAGCTAAACTCAGCCACTTGGCATCTATATAATCTGGACCCTTTTTAAAGGCCTTAACCTTATAACCTTTTTCTCTTAAAAGCTTGCCAATCCCCAGGCTTACCAGGGTTTTCCCTGAGCCACCTTTAAGGCCAGCAAGCAAAAAACGCGGAAAACCCATTTATCCTCTACCTGCCCTTAAACTTCTACCTTCAAGCAGGTAGAGAAAAAATTATTCTCCCTCTTCAGTAGCATGCTGCTTACCAGCACCAGCCAAACCATACATGGTAGTGCTGCCACTGGACCAGAATTCCAACTTACCTTCGTTCACCAGTTCAGTTAAAAGTTTTTTAACTTCCCTGCTCTTCATATCAGGTAAAAGTTTGGTAAAATCATTAAAATAAAACTTGGTCTTGCTACCTTTTTTAGATTCTAAAAAATCTAAAATAGCTTGTTTAGCTTCAGCTTTCTCCATAACCAAACCCCTTTATGGTTTAGGCGCCCTTTTTAAAGGGCGCCTGATGAATAATCAATTAAAACTTGAACTGAGTAGTATGTCTCCAAGTATAGTAAGCAGGATCACGGAAGTCATCAATCAAGTGGTGAGTAAACTCTAGTTCGCAAAGTTCAAAGAATCTTTCCCAACCAATTCTCTCAGCCCAATCACCAAAACGCTCATACTTTTTAGCATGTTTGGCATAGGTATCAACCAACTTGCGCATGGTCTTAGCAAGTTCAGGCCAACGAGGAGTATTATTGGGGATAAAAGCCACAACTACTTTGGAGAACTTGGGAGCAGAAATACAGTTGGAAAGCTTACCACCAGCCATAATAACTAAACCGTCGCCTTCCTTGTCAGAAAGAGGCAAGCAAGGACACATGGTGTAGCAGTTACCACAGAACATACATCTTTCTTGCTTAATGGCAACAGTCTTTACTTCCTTTTCTTCTCCAGCTGCTGTGGTGATTTTGGTCTTGGTAGGACGAATAGCACCAGTAGGACAAGCTGCTACAGCCAAAGGAATCTCACACAAGTTTTCCAACCATTCATGGTCAATGATAGGTGGCTTTCTGTGATAACCCAAAATAGCAATGTCAGAACAGTGTACAGCACCGCACATGTTAAGACAACATGCCATGGAGATACGGAGCTGAGCAGGAAGTCTCATTCTCTGGAATTCTTCAAAAAGTTCGTCCATTACTACCTTTACAGTACCAGAAGCATCAGTAGCAGGAGTATGACAGTGAATCCAACCCTGGGTATGAACGATGTTGGTAATACCAGCACCGGTTCCACCAACAGGGAACTTATAACTTCCACCAGGATGCTTGCGAGAATTTAATTCTTCTTTGAGTTTTCTGGCTTGTTCCAGGCTTTCCACCATAAACTCAACATTGTTTCTGGTGGTAAAACGAAGATAGCCACCACAATATTGGTCAGCTATATCACAAAGCTCTCTAATGGTCTCCACACTAAGTAAACGAGGAGAACCACAGCGAACAGTGTAAACTTCATCACCACTTTCAGCCTTGTGCATTAAAATGCCTGGCTCAATAATTTCATGCCACAACCATTTACCCTTATTTTTCTTAATAACTGGAGGCAGAAAATCGGCATAATATCTGGGACCGATATCAGTAATTCTGCCTTCCATGGGCTTATCAGGATTGTAATATCCAGAAGGAACAAAGGTCATTTTAAACCTCCTATTATTTTCTCTTTAAATTAACCAACCAACCCGAAACAATATCTATTATCTGGGATGGAGTTTTCTATATTCGTTAATATCACGCTGCCAACCGCCAGGTACTTCTTCTTCTTTCCAGAAGATGTAAGGATTGTGTCTTGGCTCCTGAACGTGCTGAGGCATGGGCTTGATACCAGTAACTTCCAGGAGTTTCTGCAAGCCCTGTCTCTTCATCAATTCACCAAGACGCTCACGGTTCTTACCTTCTTCCATCCACCAATCCCAAACATTTTCAATAACTTCTTTGATTTCATCATAAGGAGGCTCTACCTTGATAAAAGGTACCAATAAGGAGCCCATCTGAGCACCATCCAAGATAGGAGCTTTAGCACCGCAGAAAATAGCAAGTCCTCTATCATCACCAATTCTAAGAGCTCTGGGCATTACCCTGATACAATGCATACAACGATTACATTCTTTGTTGTCAATCATGAGCTTGCCATCTTCAATCCACATACACTGAGTAGGACAAAGATCAATAACTTCCTTTTGAATATCAAAAGGAGCGCTATCTTCATGAGCGCCAGCATTGGGCTTTAATTCACCACCAATATAGGCAGCAACTGCTTCTTGATCAATCTTGATAGCATCTCTCCAAATACCAATAAAAGACATATCAGCACGAGCAATAGAAGCTACGCAACCCATGGGGCAACCATCGAATTTAAACTTAAACTTGTAGGGGAAAGCAGGTCTGTGCAGCTCGTCCTGATACTCCATGGTGAGCTGATAGCAAAGCTCTTGAGTGTCATAACAAGCCCATTCACAGCGAGATTCACCCAGACAACAAGCAGGTGTCCTCAAGTTAGAACCAGAACCACCTAAGTCCTGATTCAGTTCGTGAGTCAAAGTACCAAAAATTTCTTCCAATTGCTCAGTTCTGGTACCCAGCAAAACAATATCACCAGTGGAACCGTGCATATTGGTAAGACCGGATCCTCTAAAATCCCACAAATCACAAATTTGTCTCAAGTATTCAGTAGTATAGTACTTACCTGCAGGCTGGTTCACACGAATGGTATGGAAGTGAGCAACACCAGGAAACTTTTCTGGCTGGTCGCAATAACGACCAATAACACCACCACCGTAACCAAATACACCTACGATACCACCATGCTTCCAGTGAGTGGTACCCTCTTCATAAGACATTTCCAATACGCCCAACAGATCATCACAAACATCTACAGGAATCTGATAGGGCTTACCTGCCTTTTCCATTGCTTCGGCATTTTTGTGCCTGAACTCAGATTGTCTCTTAATCTCAGAGACAAAGCTTGGCCATGGACCGCTTTCCAGCTGATCCAACAATGGGGTTTCATGTTTAGGCATTTCAATCCTCCTTAAAATAGTGGTTAATACCTTTTTTAAATTCCCACCTATAACCTAAATCCCTTTGTTTATAAAATCAAAAGGGACACATCCACAAATCTAGATTCACTTTGTGATTTTTCCCACAATAATTTTTATTTGTCAATCTAAAATAAAAGGTTAGACTTTATTTTTTAAAGCTTCTTCTAAGTCAGCCAAGACCTCTGGAGCCACTTCATAACCTGTTTCCTGGGCCTTTGTAAAATACTCTTTAGCCTTTTCATATTCTTGTTTTTCCATATAAGCTAACCCCAGGTTATTGTAAGCAGGGCCAAACATGGGTTGTAATTCTATAGCCTTGGTAGCATGTTCAATACATCTTTCTACATCTCCATCTATCAGATAGGCACTAGAAAGCGTTGTATAAGCTTGCACAAACTTTGGATCCAAAGAAATAGCTCGTTTCAAAATTTTTATAGCCTTATCTATTTCTCCCTTTTGTAAATAAATAAACCCCATATTACCATAAGGTACAGCAAAGCGTGGTCTAATCTCACTTGCTTTTTTATTATACATATAACAACTATCCAAATCACCTTCATGCATGGCAATACCACCTAACTGTACATAGGCTTCTGCCATTTCTGAACTACACATAATAGCATTTTTAAAAGCATCTTTAGCCCGTTCGAATTCCCTTTTACTTAAATAAGCAACTCCGAGGTTGTAATGATGAATAGCACAATCAGGGCTCTTGGCTATCTTTAGCTGTAAATCCTCAATATATTCATCAATATTCATTTTTAGCTCCTTTTACATTATTAAAATTCGTCATCATCTAAACTTTTTCCTTCTTTTTTCAACAATTCACAATACCAAATACAAAAGGAATACATTCCCTTTATCTTTTCGTCTCTATTTACTAAGCCTCTACATATTTCCAAAACACCTTGCTTAAAGGCATTACTTTCCTCTTCTGTATTTGTTTCCATTAAAAACTCATCAAAAAGCTGCTTAACGGTTCTTCTGGTAACATCTCTTTTTACTTTTCTGGGATCCTTTGGTTCTTGAAAAGGATTCCATTTATCATAACCAATGCGGTCTATAAAACGCTTTCTTCTTTCAGACAAAGAATTATAAATAGCTCTCTTTTGTTCTTCTTGTTCAGGAGTAAGTTCAACATAATCTATCATTTTTCTTCCTGCTCCCCTAAAGTCCAAACTCCTGGAGTAATCTTTTTTTCCGTTTCAGACTCTAAATGTTTATCTTTAGACCTGATAATCCCAAGATAATTAGCATCATATTCTGTCAATAAAGCCATGGATACCGGTACTAAAACAGTATGTAAAGCTGTGTATTTGGTATTTAAATTTTGCACAATTTCTTGGCTTAACAAAAACAAACTTTGATAAATTTTTTCCATATGTACAGTAGGATATTGCTTTCCACCTTCAAATCCAGATAGAGAACAGGAGTGAGCCTTCCCATATATATTCAAAGGAATACCATATACCCTGCAAGTGGCAGGTCTATATGCATAAAGTTCACATTTATTTTCTTCGTTTAATAAAGGACATTTTACCTTTTGCTTTCCAACTTCTGCAAAAATTTCTTCCTCAGAAGCACCACCTTTTTGCATTTTAAAAGCCATTCTTTTAATTTTATGTATTTTTCGATCCGCTTTATCTGCTTCTATTAAAATTTTATTTCTTTTTTCTGTGGTTAATTGCTTAAAATGATGATTTAAGTATAATGCTTCTACAAGGTGTAAATCAAACAAGGCATAACAGCAATCACAACATCCTTCAGCGCATTTAACTTCCTGCGAATACTCTTCTTTTACCTTAACAAAAATCTTATCCAACCCCTTTAATATTTCTTCATAACGAGAAAAATAAGGGGTAAAATCAAAATCCATCACCAACTCCCAACTTTTATTTAAAAAAGATTTTTCCAGACAGAGAAAAAGGAAGGGCTTCCCTAAAATCCTTTTAGGGAAGCCCTAAAAGAAGTATTAGTCAATCTCTTCTACAGTAATAGCACCAGATTCACAAACTTCTACGCAAGACTCACAACCAAGGCATTCCTCTTCATTTACAGGAACGGCCTTGCCATCTTGAAGTTCGTAAACTTCAACAGGGCAAACATCTACGCATTCGCCATCGCCTACACACTTATCAACGTCTACAGTTACCTTCCATGCCATTGTAAAAACCTCCAAAAATAGTTTTTGTTTAGTTAAAGAAACTTACTACTTTTAAAGTAGAAAGTTTCTTTGTGTCAATGAAAACTTTAGGCATCAACCTCTTTTTTTACACCCACAGCCACTTTATAAAGAATGGTCAAAATAAGGAAACCAGCAGCATAAACTCCCAAAGTAATTAACAATTCCAACTTAGTAGGAATGTACTCTACTACTTCTTCTAAAGGATTGGGAACAAAACCACCAGAAATCATTCCCATACCTTTATCAATCCAAGTACTTAAGAAAACAAGTACACAAGCCATAGCCAAGACATTGTCAGACTTTCTGTTTTGAGGAAAAAGCAAAATCAAGACAGCCAGCAAGCCTGCAACCACAGACACCCACATCCAAGGAGCGTAAGTAGCATGGCCCTCTAAACCAAAGAACAAGTATTTAAAGTGAAGTAAATGACTTGGAATCTGGCTATAGCCAACAGTAAAAATTTCTAAAGAAAGGAAAAATAGGTTAGTAATAATAGCATAGGTAACAATCTTGGCCAGACTTTGAATAGCCTCTTTACCTGGATCCCATTTAGCAAAAATCTTTACAATGTAGCAAAGTAAAATCAAAAAGGCTGGACCAGAGGCAAAAGCAGAAGCCAAAAACCTGGGAGCTAAAATAGCAGTAAGCCAAAAACCTCTACCGGGAAGACCGCAGTATAAAAAAGCTGTTACTGTATGAATACTAACAGCCCAAGGAATAGAAAGATAAATAAAGGGTTTAATCCACTTAGGAGGCTCTACTCCCTTTCTCTCAGCTTGCAATGTAACCCAGCCAATTAAAATATTTAAAAAAAGATATCCATTTAAAACTATCATGTCCCAGAACAAAATAGATCTAGGAGTTGGGTGCAAAAGTACATTCAACATTCTTTGAGGTTGACCTAAGTCAACAACAATAAAGAGCAAACACATAGATACTGCAGCAACTGCTAAAAATTCTCCCAAAATAAGCACTCTGCCAAAAGTCTGGTAATGATGTAAATATTTGGGAATAACCATCATCACTGCAGAAGCAGCAACACCAACTAAAAAGGTAAACTGGGCAATATAAAATCCCCAAGACACATCTCTACTCATTCCAGTAATACTCAAGCCCTCTTTCATTTGAAAGGTGTAGGCAAAGAAACCTGTGGCCACACCTAACAAAAGAAGGCCAATCCAACCCCAATAAAGCTTACTTCCTTTAATTGCTTTTTCTAACATGACCTCTCCCCTCTTATATTAAGTAATACACACTAGGAAATGTCCCCAACTCAGGTTTACGTTTAATAGCATACCTTTCAGCTAGAACTTTTCTAATCTCAGACTCAGGGTCATTTAGATTACCAAAATAAATAACTCCCTCTGCTGCCTCTACACAATAAGGTTTTTTACCTTCATCCAATCGCTCATAACAAAGCAAGCATTTTTCTACCACACCCTTAGTTCGAGTAGGAAATTGAGTAGTGATTTCTTCGGATTTTAAAAACTTTTTAGGATCATAAAAGTTAAAACTACGGGCTCCAAAAGGACAAGCTGCCATACAATAACGACAACCAATACAACGATGAAAATCCATCATAGTGATGCCATCTGCACGCTTAAAGGTGGCCTTAGTGGGGCAGACTCGAACACAAGGAGGATTATCACAGTGATTGCAAAGTACCAAAGTTTCTTTTTCTGCATACTCACTAATATGCATATTGTCTAACATCTGCCCAGGGAAGGCTTTATGAAAGGTAGTCTTCCAAAGCCACTTAATTTCTCTTTTATCTGGGATATGAGGAACATTGTGGTTTTTATGACAAGCCACAATAGCTTTTTCCATCACTTCGTCATTTAATTTTTTCGTATCAATAGCTAGCCCCCATCTAACGTGGCCTGCTCCTTCTCCTCCTTCAGAAGCTCTAAGAAGGTTAGGAAAAACACTCCATCCCAGAGTAGCTAATCCTGCTATCTTTAGGAATTTTCTTCTATTTGCTCTCATTATTTCTCCCCCTTTGGTGCCACATGGCAGTCCCAACAATAGGGAGATACTGCCAAGGAGTTATGACACTGATCACAAAACTTAGCCTTATTGTCATGGCACTTCATACAAGTCTTAGTTAAACTCATTACTACTTCTTTACCAGTTAACTTACTCTTATAGTCTTTTATATGTTCTCTAACTACCATATCACGCCATTCATTTAAAAGTTGCATATGCTCAGTACGCATAAACTCTTTGCTTTCTACGCATTCTTTTACATCTTTTGGCAGTTCTAATTTGGGCTGTTTATAAGCAGCACTTCCAATATTATACCAAAAGGGAAAGGTAAACAAAACTACAAAGATAATTAAACCTGTAATTATTTTACCACTATCGTACATTGCCTACTCCTCCTTCCCAGGAAGGGGTTCTCCCCTCAAATTGGTTTCTCTTTCTTGCTCGCCTGGTAAAATCAAAGCATTTCCGACCAGTTCATGAACACCAGTCACATCAACTTCAGGTACCCAATAATTCATAAGAGGAGGCAAAGCTGCTCTGTCTATAGCACAAATACAGGCAAGCATGTTGACTCCATATTTTTCATGTACGTGTTTTACTGCATTGGCCCTGGGAAGACCTCCTAAAAACCTAAGCTCTTCAATCTCACCTGCATTTAAACCAGCACCACTTCCACAACAGAAGGTCTGCTCCCGAATAGTATTTTCAGGCATGTCATAAAAGTTATTACATACACTCTTAATTACATAACGAGGCTCTTCAAAAAGTCCCATACCTCTAGCAGGATTACAGGAATCATGGAAGGTTACGATAAGATTGTCATTGCGGCTCTTATCCAGTTTTAATTTACCGTGTTTAATCAAATCAGCAGTAAATTCAGTAATATGAACCATCTTAGTGGACTTGGCATTTTCAAACTTAGTACCAGTAATGGGGTTTACTGGCTCCTCCAGAAAATCAGCAGGACCATTCATGGTATCCATGTACTGATGAATTACTCTCCACATGTGTCCACATTCACCACCCAAAATCCATTTTACACCCAAACGCTTGGCTTCCATATACATCTTGGCATTTAAGCGTTTCATCATCTCATGGGAGGTAAAGAAACCAAAGTTTCCACCTTCAGAAGCATAAGTACTCCAGGTTACTTCCAAGCCATACTCTTCCTTTAGGTAATGGAAGAGCATCAAATACCCCATACAGGTATAGGTACCTGGGTCAGCAAAAACGTCTCCAGAAGGAGTGATAAAAAGGATATCTGCTCCCTTTTTATTAAAACTGGGCTCAGGCCTGATACCAGTAATCTCTTCTATGTCATCACAGAAGAATTCCAGCATTTCCTTAAAGGCATGGGGCTGAATACCCAGATGGTTACCAGTACGATAACAATTGGCAGCAGGAGTGGCAATCCAGTCTGTATTCAAGCCTAAAAGATTGGTAAGCTCACGGCCAATAATGGTTATTTCTGCCTGGTCAATACCATAGGGGCAGAACAGAGAACAGCGGCGGCATTCAGAACATTGATACAGATAATACCACCACTCTTTAATAACTTCTTCAGTAAGCTTTCTTGCCCCAGCAAAACGGCCTAAAATCTTACCTGCCTTGGTAAATTCACCTCTATAAATGGAACGGAAAAGCTCAGCCCTGAGTACAGGCATGTTTTTAGGATCGCCTGTACCAATAAAATAGTGACACTTGTCAGCACATGCACCACAGCGCACGCAAATATCCATAAAGACCTTGAAGGAACGAAACTTTTCCAAACGCTCCTTCATGCCCTGTCTTACAATTTCCATCCAATTTTCAGGCAGTTTCCAATCCTCATCCAGAGGACTCCACTGCCTGGCATGGGGCATGCCCACAGTTTCAAGGCTTTTGGGGTTAGCAGGGTAACAATAACGACCTGGTTTAATTTCCACAGGAATGTCCATCCATTCTCTTTTGGGCATCCTGTGGGAAATTTGAGAAAATAATTTTCTTGCATTTGGTAGAGCCATAGGTACTACTCCTTACTTTCAGATGGCTGTTCTTCTAAAGGTTTTTCTACAGGTAACCCAGCCTCAACCATTTTTTCTCTAAATTCATCTTCATAAGCTTCATAAGTATGAACCTTAACAGGATAATTCCAGGGATTAATATGCCTTTTCATTCTACTGTTGTTGGCCAAATTACGAGTAGGACTTAAAAATACCCCACCCATGTGCATTAATTTACTTATTGGAAAGTAAATGAGCAAAGTAGAAACCAAAAATACATGAATATAAAAAATAGTGCCTACACTTTCAGGTATAGTGGGATGAAAGGTAACCAATCCCATGGTAAGCTCTTTAATAGCTACAACATCTGTCTTTACAAAATAACGCATCATAATACCAGAAACAGCGATACCTAAAATCAAGAAAAGAGGAAAATAATCTGCGGGCAAAGAAATATATCTAATCTTGGCCACGCAAATACGCCTTAAAAGTAGATACATAAGAGCTACTAAAATAACTACATCAGTCATATAAAGGGTAGGTGCTCCAATTTGAAGTAATCCATCTACCTTGTCTATCCACTGAAACAAGGCAGGCACAGGTTCAGTAAAGAAACGCATGTGTCTTACAAAAATAGTCAAGAAAGAATAATGGAAAAGCAAGGCAAAAAGCCAAAGCCACTTGGAAGAAGCATAGGCCAACTTGGGCCCGTCATAAAGTTCCACCTTGGTGTTTCTAAAAAGTGACCTAAACAAAACCACTTCAAAAAACATTCTCAAAACCACACCCAAGGTAGTAGAAGGGTTGTCTATTTTGTTTTGTTTAATCCAGGGCAAAGAAAACTCCTGCCCAGCAGTTGTGGGAATCCTAAAGGGAACAGGAGACTTACCCCAACGCACAACCCTTAAAATAAAACCTACCACAAAAAAGAGCACGGCCACATAAGGGACAATCACCCCAAAGAAATAATGCAGGCCGAGCCCTCCTGCCCCAATTAGGGCGATGAGAACCAAAGCAAAGACTAGGAAGAGTGAATAAATCGCTTTCATTTACCAATACCCCTCTTACGTTTTAATTTTTTTACAACTCCCCAACCTCTTTTATAAGACCAGCTCTTTCCAAGAGCTTATGCACCCTAGAGTTCATATAATTGGCTTTTTGACTCCAAATTTGTTCTCTACATTGCATATAAAGGTCAAAGGCCAAGCCTATTAGTTCATCCAGTTTATTTACAAAGGTGTAATATTCTTCATAAAGATTATATTTTTTTATCTCTGACCTTAAATTTTGCCAAACCACTTTTTTTAAGGAAAAAACAAAAATCAAGGCCATAGAAGGCGCAAAACTCTGTAAAGACCTAATGCGCACAATACCATCTACATATTCAGGAAGTTTTTCTGAACACTTCTCACAGAGCAATTCATCAAAAATTTTTTCTAAATTTAGACGAAAGGTATTGCCTACAGGATTGGTAAACTGATTGGGATTGGAGCGAAAAAACTGGGCAGACTCTTCAGGATAGCTACTTAACAGGTCGTCAAACCATTCATTTAAAATGCTTTTTTTCTTTTCTTTCAGCAAAGAATAAAATTTCATCTATTTGATACTCCCAAGGTTTTAATGGCGCCAGATTGGAAAGGGTTAATAAACTAGTCTGGCTTCATCGTCAAGACAATTTGAGAAAAACTTAACAAAAGAAAAAAGCCAGAGGAAACTTGTTTCCCCTGGCTTTTAATCTGCCCATATCTAAAAAAACATTTAAATTCTCAAACGCACATAATAGGCCCTATCCCCACGCAAAACCAAAAGCAAAACTGTATTTTTTAAACGCAACCGGCTGAAAAGCAAAGCCAATTCTTCCTGAGTTTTAATTCTAACTCCACTTATTTTTAGCAACACATCCCCAGGCTGTAAACCTAGCCTACTGGCAGGAGACCCTGGGAAAACCTGCTCTACCACCAGACTTTTATCCCCACTTTTCCTCACTCCAAATCCCCATCTTTTAGCTAAAAGTTCCAGGGCTTCTTTTTGACTAAAAGGAGCCAGGGAAGTAGATAGAGAAAATATCTTACCCTTGCGCCATACCTTTAACTTCACTTTCTCCAGGGAAGTAAAGTTGCGCAGCAGGTCAATGTACTGGTCTTTATCTTCGATTAGGTAGGAATTTATTTGCAACAGCACATCTCCGGGCTTAAGACCAGCCAGGTCTGCTGGCTTTTGAGGATAAACTTCTGTAAGCAAAAGCCCCCTTACCTCTTTTAAGCCCAGATAAGCAGCAATTTGAGGGGTTAAATTTTGGCCACTTACTCCAAGCCAAACAGGTTGCACATAACCTCTTTGCAAAAGCTCCTGAATAGCCCTTTTGGCCTTGTTGATGGGAATAGCAAAGCCAATCCCCTGGGCATTTTTATAAATAGCCGTGTTTATTCCTATTACTTCACCTAAAATATTGATTAAGGGACCACCACTATTACCAGGATTTATGGGTGCATCAGTTTGAATAAAGTCAGTAAAAATACCTTCCTGGGTACGAATACTGCGCTTTAAAGCTGAAACCACTCCTGTAGTTACAGTATGCCCAAAGCCATAGGGATTGCCAATGGCAATAACTGTTTCCCCAATGAGAATATCCTCAGAATTACCCAGGGTTACCTGAGGTATCTCTCCCTTTCCCTTTAAGCGTAAAATAGCTAGGTCAAAGTCAGGGTCAGAACCCACCAGATCTGCTTCAAACTCTCTTCCGTCCAAAAGTCGAACTTTAATACTGGTCCCACCTTCTATTACATGCGCATTGGTTAACACATATCTATTTTTAGCATCCACAATAAACCCAGAGCCCAGGCTCTGGGTTTGAACCCTCTGCTTAAACTCTGGCCACAGTTCCTCCCAAAAAGGGTTGCCCAAAAAGGAGTCAAAGGGATTAAAACTCCTTTCCTCTATTTTTTGCGTATAGACATTCACTACTCCAGGAGCAGTTTTTTCAATGGCTTTTACCACTGGAGTAAGGCGAGGATTTTCCCTAGCTAAGACCAGAGTACTAAACTGCAAAATCCCCAGAAAAACAATTAACCCCAATCTAAGTTTAAACATAACGCATTTCCCTGAGTCTTCTTACTCTCTCTGCAATGGGTGGATGAGTGCTAAACAGGTTCAGCAAGCTACTTCCGCTTAAGGGATTGACAATAAACATATGGGCTGTAGCTGGATTGATATCTCTTGCCACCATGCCCCTGGAATAAGCATCCAGCTTTTCCAAAGCCCTGGCCAGGTACTCTGGATTGCCACTTAATTTAGCACCTGTTTCATCTGCCAGATATTCTCTGGAACGAGAAATAGCCAGTTGAATCAAAGTAGCTGCAATGGGAGCAATTATGGCCAGGACCAAAGCTACTATGGGATTACTTCCTTCTTCTTCATCCCTTCCACCAAAACCCAAAAAAGCAGCCCACTTCACCATATTGGCCACAAACATAATAACTCCAGCAATGGTAGCAGCAATGGTCTGAATCAAGATATCTCTATTTTTAATATGACCTATTTCATGGGCCAAAACTCCCTTTAACTCTTCTGGAGAAAGCAAGCGTAAAATACCCTCAGTTACAGCCACCACTCCATTTTGGGGATTTCTACCTGTAGCAAAGGCATTGGGTATTTCTTGAGGGGTAATATAAATGCGAGGCTTGGGAATACCTGCATTTCTGGCCAATTCTTCTACTATCTGGTGTAAAAAAGGAGCATCCTCATAAGCCACTTCTTTAGCCCCATACATGGCCAGCACCAGTTTATCACTAAACCAATAACTTCCCACATTCATAAGTAAAGAAAAGATAAAGGCAATAATTAAACCCTGTCTTCCTCCTATAAGTTGACCAAACAGAAGTAAAAGACCAGTAAGTAAAGAAAGAAAAATAAGAGTTTTTAGTTGATTGCGCATTTTTCTTTTGCACCTCCTATTTTACTTCTATCTTAATATTACGCTGTAAGTCTTTTTTCTTGGGTAAAGTAATAACCAGGACTCCATCTTTTAGCCTGGCGCTTATTTTATCCTTTTCCACATAGTCAGGCAGGGTAAACTTACGGACAAAAGGTCCATAGGAGCGTTCCAGCAGGTGATACTCACTACCACTCACATCCTTTTCCAGACGCCTTTCTCCGTAAATCCTAAGTTCACTGCCCTTTAATTCCAGGTTAATCTTATCCTCGCTGATTCCTGGCACTTCTATTTCAATTACAAAACCATCTTCTACTTCGTAAACATCAGCTACAGGCTTCCACACTCCATAAATATCCCTTTCCTTTTGTTTGGAGGGAACATCCTCTATGGCTTCCATGAGTTTTAAAATCTCATCTCGCATATCCTGTAGCTCTAACCAGGGGTTTAAAATAAGTTTGGCCATTATCAACCTCTCCTCTTAACTTATAAAAAAAATTAAACAAAAAACTTTATAAAATTTTAAACACCTGGCTAAAGGTGTCAATAGAAAAAACTCTTTCTTTTGTTTAGTCCTTGCTATTTTTTTTTAATCCCTTTATTTAAATAAGTTAGATTTTAACCCCTGGGAGGAAAACCATGGCTCAAAAAAAGAAATTAAATGCCCTGGTAGAAGTTTTGGGACCAGCGAAAATACCTTCTCCTCTGCAAAACTGTCGCTTTATTACTGCAAACAAAACATTAACCCTATCCATTCCTAGAGAACTCCTGGATGAAAAAGGTAATGGACCAGAAGAAATCATCTGTGAAGAAGCAGGACCAAGGGAAAAAATCTACTTTGATGCTCCCAAAACCAAGTGCGCCATTGTAACCTGTGGCGGTCTGTGTCCAGGCATAAACGATGTAATTCGCTCCATTGTGATGACCTGCCATCACAATTACAAAGTAGCCTCTGTAGTGGGCATAAAATACGGACTCCAGGGGCTTATTCCCCAGTATGGACACGAGTTGGTAGAATTAACTCCAGAGGCGGTCAGCGAAATCCACGAATTTGGAGGGACCATTTTGGGCTCTTCTCGCGGCCATCAGCCAGTAGAAGAAGTTGTAGATAGCCTGGAAAGGTTAAATATAAACATTTTATTTATGATTGGCGGTGATGGTACCATGAAAGCAGCCAGGGCCATTGCCCAAGAAATACAAAAGAGAAATTTAAAAATAGGCGTAATTGGTGTACCTAAAACCATTGATAACGACATTCATCTGGTCTCTAAAACCTTTGGTTTTGACACAGCAGTGGAAAAGGCCACTGAAGCCATTCGCTGTGCCCATACAGAAGCCATGGGTGCTCCCAACGGCATTGGCATAGTCAAGCTCATGGGTAGAGAATCTGGTTTTATTGCTGCCCAGGCAACTCTAGCCCTAAAGGAAGTAAACTTTGTCCTCATCCCAGAAGTACCCTTTAGCCTGCATGGAGAAAATGGCCTTCTGGTAAATTTAGAAAAAAGATTAAAAAAACGCGGACATGCTGTAATTGTAGTTGCTGAAGGTGCAGGCCAAGAACTTTTCCAAGACTTGGGCACAGATGCTTCAGGCAATAGAATTCTAGGAGATATCTGCCAGGTTATAAAGGAAGAAATAAAGAAATATTTTGCCAGTAAAAACATTCCCTATACCTTAAAATACATCGACCCCAGCTATATCATTCGCTCTATTCCGGCCAATGCCAATGACCGAGTATATTGCGGGTTTTTAGGCCAGCACGCTGTACATGCAGGCATGAGCGGACGCACCAACATGCTGGTAAGCAAACTCCAAGACCGCTATATCTACCTGCCCATTTCTTTAGTTACCCAAAAAAGAAGGAAACTCAATCCAGATTCCAACTATTGGAGTGCTGTACTGTCTTCTACAGGACAACCAGCTAAAATGCTCTAAGAGGAGAAAAAAATGACTTCAATGGACTGTATTACTGACCCCAGAACAGAACTGGCCACTTATTTCAAACCCTTTGCCCTTAAGATGGAAACGCACAACCTGCCGCCCATTGTAATTAACCTTTTCAAGTGTTATTTTTCCCAATTGCTCTATGGAAGCCAAGGTAAACTTACCAAAAAAGAAATCCTTCCCATTAAAGAAAGTGAACTTAAAACCCTTTCCCAGATAAAAAAGTACCGCCCTCTAGGTGAAAAAAAATTAAAAAAACTGGTGATTTTTAAATTAAACGGGGGCGTGGGTACGAGTATGGGCTTAAAAATTCCTAAAGGTCTGGTTAAAGCCAAAAACAACAAAAACTTTATAGAAATAATTCTGGAACAAGTAGAAAATTTGCGTTCTCACTACAACATAAAGTTGCCCCTAATTTTTATGAACAGTTTTTACACTCATCAAGAAAGCAGTAAATATTTGCCTGATGACTTAAATCCAGCTGAGCTTCCCCCAAGCTTTGTTCAGCACAAATATCCTAGAATTCTGAAAAAGGACTTAACGCCTGTAAAATATCCCGCCAATCCCAACCTGGAGTGGAATCCACCAGGGCATGGAGATTTTTACACGGCCCTGGTTACCACCAAACTCCTGGATACCCTCCTAGAAAAAGGCTATAAATACGCCTTTGTTTCCAATTGCGACAACCTGGGAGCAACCATTGCCCCGGAAATTTTAGGCTATTTAGTAGAAGAAAAGCTCTCCTTTCTTATGGAAGTAACCAAGAGGACTGCTTTGGATAAAAAAGGAGGGCACCTTTGCAGGCTTCTAAAAAATTACCGCCTGGCTCTACGGGAAGTTGCCCAGTGCCCCAGCAATGAACAAGAAGAATTCCAGGATATCAACCTCTACTCTTTTTTTAATACCAATTCCCTGTGGCTCAACCTGAAAAAAATACGAGAAGTGTTTATCAGGCACAAACTCATGCCCCTGGACCTCATTATCAATGAAAAGACTTTAGACCCTGAAGACCAGAACACTCCCAGAGTGATTCAACTGGAAACAGCTATTGGCTCAGCCATCTCTGCCTTTGATGGGGCAGAAGCTTTAGTAGTACCCAGAACCAGATTTTCTCCTGTTAAAACTACCAGTGATTTACTTTTAATCCGTTCCAACTGTTATTTGGTAGACGAGCAGGCCAATATTGTAGTTAATCAAAAACAAAAATGCGTGCCTCTTATTGAACTGGACCCACAGTTTTACGCCAATTTCAAAGACTTTGAGCAGCGTTTTACTTCTCCTGTAAAAATAGAAAATTGCAGTCAAATCAAGGTTGAAGGAGATTTTAAGTTTGGAGAAAATATCACCTTTAAAGGAAAGGTAAACCTAAAAAATACCACTCAACAACAAGTATTCTTGGAAAATAAGATACTGGAAGGAGAAATAATATTTTAAAATAAAATTTGAAATCTTATTTAGGTAACTTAGAAAGAATACTTTTTTCCTTTTTGAGCCAGGACTGAGCGTTTTTCTTACCTATGGAAATGGCTTCCTTTCCCTTATGAAAGTCCATAAATTTTATTTTTTCCAGAGGAGGCCTAAACAACACATCTGGAGCGTATAATTTTAGCAAGGTATCTGTTAATTTTTCCTCTAAAATAGTAATAGAAGTCTGCATAATCTCAAAAATATGGGGAGTTTCTTCCACCTTTAAAATCCAACTTTTAACCTCTTCTAAAAGAGGAAAGTCAAATTTAGGCAAATTCTTTTTTAGTTTATCACTGATTCTATTCCAGAGTTCATTTTTAAAACCATTTGGTTCTTTTTTTTCCTTGTATTCTTCCAGGTCAAACCTTTTGGTACGATAGTTTAAGTTCACGGCAAAAACAAACTCTGCGCCCATTTCCCTTACCACGCTTACAGGTAAAGGGTTAACCAGACCTCCATCCACCAAACACATCTTATCTTTTACCACTGGAGTAAAAATAGCAGGCACAGCAATGCTTGCCCTCACCGCTTCAATGAGATTTCCTCTGGTAAAGACTATTTCCTTGCCTGTGTAAATGTCAGTACTTACAGCAGCAAAGGGCACGGGTAAATCCTCAATATTTTCCTGGGGTAAGTATTTTTTTAAAAAGGAAATCACCTTTTTGCCGTCAAGTAAGCCATTGCGGGGAAAAACCAAATCCAGCATAAAAAGGACCTTTTTCCAGTCCATTTCCAGGATGTCTTGCTTAAACTCCTTTAAGGCCCCAGCAGCATAAACTGCGCCCACCAGGGCTCCAATACTGGTCCCAGCTACATAGTCAAAAGAAATACCTGCTTCTTCCAGGGTCTCCAAAATTCCAATATGGGCCCAACCTTTGGCAGCGCCAGCACCCAGGGCTATTCCCGTTTTCATAAACTCTCCCTTTTCAGGGGCAAAGGTGTCTTTTCCCCTTTTTCATTTACATGTACAAAAGTGACTCTGGTTTCAAAGACAAACTCTTCCTCTTTCGCTCCTGGAGCATCAGCAAAAACCTTTACCTCATAGGTAACAGAAGTTCTGCCCTGCTTAAGCTTTTCAATAACAAAACGCAAAATAGAGCCACTTGCCACCCTTTTTTTAAATCGAATTTCATCCATGCCTACAGTCACCAGGGGACAACCAGCATACTCCCTGGAAGCAGCCAGCCAGGCCAGCTCATCTACCCACTTGAGCATTACGCCCCCAAAAAGATAACCGTAGTGGTTTAAGTGTTCTGGACGAACCAGAGTATATGTTTCCATTATCTTCTTCCCTTTAGCTTAATTCTTCTCTTTTTTTAAAATAAGCCTTGAGCAAGCCAAAGCAACCAGCAAGCATCATATCCCCACCTGGAGCCAAAAACTCTACCGGAAAACTGGCCAGCAAACTCCTTTTAGGTCCAAGCACATATACAGGTGGATTTTTTATCCTTTCTCCCAAATGCACACAACCATGTCCCTCATCAGCAAAAACTTCTTCATTGGAAAGCTCGCCCCAACTAAAGCTGGTAAGCTGCTTCCAGAACTTTTCGGGTGTAAGCAATCCAGTATGATGCTCATAAATCCCCAGAACCTTATTTTGAAACAATAAAAAGGCCAAAATATGACTATTGCCCACATTGACCAGACAAATGGGCTCCTTTTCCTGTTTTTTCTCCACTTCCGGCACAAACAGGGCACCTAACAGGGCCACTGCGCCTGTATCTGCCACCAGGCCACTGCCCACTGCATCCTTTAGGGCTTTAAGCCTGGTAAACTCTTTGGGTGGAGTCTGGTAAAGTAAATCATAGATATTACCACCTGCCTTTAAAAACTTCATCCAGAGTTCAAACCTGCCTTTTCTATTGCTATAGTTGGGGAAAAATCCATGGTCCTGCACTGCTGCCAAAATCAAGTCTGGATACTCCAGGTCCACTACTTTTAAAAAAGCCTGCCAGAAATCATAGGCAAAATCGCTTAAAAATACAGGTACATATCCTAAAGGCGCCCTTTCTACCATATCTACGCCCAAAGCTTTGACCTTTTCCAGGTCATCACCCAGGGCAAAATAGGAGTTTTTTTCTACTGCTACTTTTAGACCTGCCTGTAAATGTTTTTTTAAAGCAAACTTAAATCCTCCTCCCATATTTTGCCCGTAAAGATAGATATTTTTTTTCTGTTGGGTTAGTTTTTCTATTCGCCTGGCCAGATTCAGAGCTGGTGAAGGTAAAATAAATTTGGGACAATTCTCTATCTCTCTATCTGGAAAATAATAAAGCACATCTTGAGTACCACTGCCAATGTCCAAACAAAGTATGTTCATTTTTCCCTCTTTTAATAAAAAATAAAGAACCGATAGATAAGCTATCGGTTCCTTATTTGCCTGTAAACACCTTTACTATTTAATCTATCTTAAACCTGCTCACCAATTCCTTTAATCTCGCAGATAAAGAAGCAAGGTCTTTGGCACTTTGTTCTAAACTGCCACTGTTTCTACTCAAATCATCAGAAGTTGTGGCCACGCCTTCCACTTCTGCCTGTACTTCCCTGGTTTGCTCAACCACCCTGGATAAGCTCTCATTGGATTCTCCCACAGCCATGGAAACCTGTCCTACATTATCAGCAATGTCCCTGGTAGTAACTGATTGCTCTTCAATGGCAGCAGCAATGGTGGAAACTATCTGGTCCATCTCGGCAATAATAGTGGTTATCTCTTCTATTTCCTTGACTGTAATATCAGTGGCTCCCTGAATCCCCTGGACCTTTTCCTTAATATCTTCTGTGGCCTTGGCGGTTTGCTGGGCCAGTTCTTTGATTTCATTGGCCACCACTGCAAAGCCCTTGCCTGCTTCTCCTGCCCTGGCTGCTTCTATGGTCGCATTTAAGGCCAGTAAATTGGTCTGCGAAGAAATAGCGGCAATGGTTTCAGTCACAGAACTAATCTCTGCAGCAGCACCTCCCAGTTCATTCACCTTGCTGGAAACCACTCCAGCTTTACTTACCGCCGAAGAAGTAATTTCCTTGGCCTTTTCTGTATTGGAAGCTATTTCCGTAATAGTTGCGCTCATTTCCTCGGCAGCAGAGGCAATGGTATTGGCATTGGTTGCCAGTTGTTCCATGGCTGCAGAAACAGAATTGAGATTGTCCACATTTTCAGCCGTAGCTTCTGTTACCTTATTGGCCTTTTGTTTCATCTCTTTTGAACTGTCAGCAACTTCCCTGGCCACCTGATTTACTTCTGAAGAAGCCAAAGAGACCTGTTCAGTACCCTCAATTATCTCCCTTAACATATCTTTAGTATGCTTTACCAGGGTGTTAAAGGAATTGACCAAAATACCAATAGCATCATTGGCTGCATAACTAAAACTAACTCTATAATCTCCTTGAGCTACCTTTTCACTTAAAGCAGCTACCTGCATTAAGCTCTTATTGATAAAACGAATAATCACAAATACAACCAGGATACTTACACCCAGTAAAACAATTCCTTCGAGCAAGTTTTTCCCTAAAAGTTCCACATCCAGGCCTTTAATCATTTGTTTTTCCGTAAGTCCCACTCCAAAATACCAATCCCAGGGTTCAAAATAACGCACATAAGAAACCTTTTTCTCTCCTTGCCAGGTATAATTGACAAAATCTTTATCCCTGGCCTTTTTATAAGCCTCTCCAATGTCGCCAGGAAGCTGAAAAATATTTTTCTTCAACACCTCTGGATTGGGATGGTAAAGGAATTGTCCCGTGCTATCATAGATAAAACAATAACCCACTCCAGCTGCTTTGGTCTGGGCTAAAAATTGCTTGAACTCAGGAGAAAGTATTTTTACGCCCACATAAATTACAGACACAATGTTTCCCAGAGCATCTTTCATGGGTTTATAGGCAGTTAGATACCAATCATTGACCACAAAGGCCTTGCCATAATAGGTTTTTCCAGCCATTACGGTTTTATACACTGGACTGGTATCTGGAATATAAGTACCCACAGCCCTGCTTCCATCCAGTTTTAACACATTGGTCGAAACTCGAAGTAATTTTCCAGGCAATACCTGAAAAATGGTAGCAGTACCTCCAACCATTTCCTTGACTTTATCTACCAGTTCAAAATTGTTAAAAACAATTTTGCCTCCCAGAACCAGGGCAGGAATGCTAACTTCTTCTTTTTCTTTGCTTACTTGATTTACAATAGTAGTATTTATCAGGTTATTTTTATCCAGATAAAAACTACCAATATTTTCTATTTCCTGCTCCATAATCTTTAAGTCTTCTTTTAGTTTATCCTGTAAAATACCATGTAACATATGAGCTGTATGATAAATAGCCTCACCTGTACTGGCAACAGAGTCCTTTCCCAGGGACAATAAAGAATTTTTGGATTTATACACGGAGAATAAAGTCAAAATGACTATACTAAAAAAGAGGCAACAAGCGACAGAAACATATAATTTGGTGGTAAACTTCATTTTAGAAAACATCTAGCCCTCCTTTTTTCTTTCCTGCAGAAAAATCTCCACTTCTTCTAAAAAACTCTTGAGCAAGTTTTCTCTGCCCTTTACCTTTTTTTTCACCTTACCCTTAACAAAAATAATACCAAGGTCTTTTCCGCCTGCCAGTCCAATATCTGCTTCTTTGGCTTCTCCAGGCCCATTGACCACACAACCCATCACTGCCACGGTAAAAACTTCCTTCACTCCCCTTAAGGCCTCTTCTACCTCCTGGGCCAGTTTGATTAAATCAATCTCTGTTCTCCCACAGGTAGGACAGGCAATAATTTCAGGCCCTCTGCTCCTAAGTTCCAGAGACCTTAAAATTTCCCAGGCCACCTGGACTTCCTTTACTGGCGAGTCTGTTAGGGAGACCCTTAAGGTGTCGCCAATACCCTCATACAGTAAAATGCCCAGTCCAACAGAAGATTTAACTGTCCCCCTGAGCAAGGTGCCTGCTTCAGTAATGCCAATATGCAAGGGATAATCCACTTTTCTGGCTAAAAGCTGGTAAGCCTTTATGGTTTTGAGCACAGAAGAGGCCTTTAAAGAAATCTTGATTTCTCTAAAATCCCTTTCTTCTAAAAGTTTTACATGCCTTAGGGCGCTTTTGACCATGGCCTCAGGTGTAGGGCCATATTGTTGGAGCAAGTCCTTTTCCAAAGAGCCAGCATTTACCCCAATGCGAATGGGCACTTTATACTCTTTGGCCCTTTCTACTACCTTATCGACCTTATCCTCTCCTCCAATATTACCTGGATTTAATCTAAGGCCATCTACTCCTTGCTCCAGGGCCATTAAGGCCAGCCTATAGTCAAAGTGAATATCTGCAATCAGAGGAATGTTTATCTGTTTTTTTATTAAAGCAAGTTTTTGAGCAGCTTCTTTATCCACCACTGCCACTCTGACCAGTTCACAACCCACTTCTTCCAGCTCTAAAATCTGCCTGACAGTGGAAGCCACATCCCTGGTATCTGTATTGGTCATGGACTGCACCCGAATGGGGCTATCCCCTCCAATACTTACCCAACCTACCCAGATTTTTTTAGTGCGCTTGGACATGCCTAGGGGTTTAGCAAAATTTTCCTAAGAACAAAAGAGATAGTTTTAAGGCCAAAGGGCTTGCTTAGAAAATAAATTTTTTCCTTTAGTTCAGGGTCTTTTATTTCTGGCGAGGCATAGCCAGAGATAAGTAGGGTCTTTAAGTCTGGTTTAAGCAAAAGAACTTTGGACAAAAAATCAAGCCCGCTTTGGTCCGGTAAAACCAAGTCGCTTATCACCAGGCTAATCTGCTTTTGATAGCGCAAAAACTTGTCCATAGCTTCGGTAGCATCCTGAGCTGTAATGGTTTCAAAATTGAGGTCTTTTAAAAGCAAGGCTAAAAAATCCAAAAAATCCGGGTCATCATCCACCACCAAAACCAGTTCACCCTGCCCCTGAATAATGGCTTCTTCTTTTAATTCCTCTGACCTGGGCTCTTTTTTTTCATACAAAGGAAGATATATGGTCATTACTGTGCCCTGCCCCTCTTTGCTGCGGGCAAAAATAAAACCATCGTGTTGCTTAATCACTCCATAGGCCTGAGCCAGTCCCAGTCCTGTACCCTGCCCCACTTCTTTGGTGGTAAAAAAGGGTTCAAAGATGTGGGGTAACACCTCTTGAGGGATACCTTTACCTGTATCCATTATCTCTATCTTAGCCCACTTACCCCCAGGCATAATATAATGTAATCTCTCCTGGTCAGTAGTTTCTACTCTGTCTAAAGTAATGGTAATTGTTCCCCCTTCAGGCATGGCGTCCCGAGAGTTAATCACAATATTGTTAATCACCTGTTGCAAAGAAGCCAGATCTGCCTTGACAATCAGGTTTTCTTCCAGGATTTGCAGCTTAAACTGAATATTAGCTGGAAAAATGCGTTGGAAAAATTTGACCTGTTCTTTGATAAAAGAAACCAAAGAAAGCAAAGACCTGTTTAACATACTCTTGCGGCTAAAATCTAAAATCTGGCGAATAAGAGCAGCAGCCCTTTCACTTTGCTCTACTAAAACATTTAAGCGTTCATAAGATTTGGAGGAAAGGTTGCTATCCCTTTTTACCAACTCAGCATAACCCATGATAATATTTAAAATATTGTTAAAATCATGGGCAATTCCAGCTGCAAGTTTACCCACGGCAGCCAGCCTTTCCTGGCCTATCATCTGCTTTTCCACTTCCTTGGCCCTGGAGATATCTTCCAGAACCACCAGATAGGCTTTTTTTTGACGATAGATAACCTCTTTACACTTTATCCTGACAAAAACCTTTTCTTCTGCTTCCAGCTCTACTCCCTGCTCTCCCCTGGACAGCAAAAAATCCCAGGAATAGGGGCCAATGGACTGATAACACTTTTCCATGTCCCTTTTGCAAAAAAGGGTTAAAAGCTTTTCCCCCAATTCATTGTTCACGATTATCTTGCCTCCCTCTTCAAATAAAACCATTCCATAGGGAAGCTCGCTAAAGATTACCTTTAACCTCTTGCTTTCTTCATCCAAAAGGTCCTTTAGTAAACTCAGGGCAAAGGAAGTATGCTCAGCCAGGGCATAATAAAACTGGATATCCTCAGGGTCAAAGGCATTTTTTTCCTGCGCCCCAAAATAAATAAGTCCTATAATTTCCCCTTTTTCCTTTCCAAAAAGAGGAAGGAAAAAATTACTTTCTATCTTTTCAATTTTACTACCTGTAAGGTGTAAAATATCCTTTTTTAGCTCTACGCTTATTTTTTTATTTTTTAACTTAAAGTAAAGGGACTTTATTTTGGTAAGTATTTCTTGTTCTACCCTTTTATCTATATCACCTCTAGAAGAAAAATAAAGATAATCCTGCTTCTCTTCTAAAAAAGCAACAACTACATCTCCTTTTCCTTCTTTTAATACAAACTTTATCAACTGAAGCAGAAAATTTTCATAGTCTAAGGAAGCAATGAGCTTGCGGGTTAAAGCATGTAAACCAAAAATAAGTTTGCTAAAACTTTCTGGATACTCCACCATACAACTAACTACTAAGCTCCAGGGTTTCTTCTCTATCCAAATTTTTCAATATTAAATTTTCGGTTCTTTTCTTTACAGACAACACCAAATCAGCAAGCCCGGGCCAAAGGGCCAGTTTTTGCTCAGACAAAAAGTTTATCCACAACACCACTCCTTTACTTTGCAAAAAGGGATTTAACCACTTAAGCCAGGCCCTGGAAAGAGAAAACATCTCTGGAAGCAAGGGGATAAAAACCCTGGCAGGTTTATTTTGTTCGTTTAAGCATTTCAACAGTTCAAAACACAGGACCTCTGGGTCTTGATTAAATCTATACAGGGGGCCTAAAAACTTTAGTTGAGCTGAATCCGGCAAACCAAAGGAAGACAAATCCTGCTTTACCCTGTCTTCTTCTTCAAAAAAGCCCAAAAGATAAATATCTTCTCCGTTTTCCAGGCCTTCAGCCAAAAACTTTGCCCCTACCTGCAGGCCAAGTAGTTTGGATTCTATTTTGGCCACGATAAGCCTGGGATAGGAGATAGTCCACTGGGAAAGGAAAAATTTGTTTTGAGGAGGTGCAGGCAGCCTCAAGGGCACTGTAAAATCAAAAATCCTGAGCCCTTTGTTCTCAGCCAAGGTCCAGCGAAAAATACCCTTTTTGGCATAACCGCCCCGATACTTGTAAACTTCCAGAAAGTGCTTTCTTAATCCCGAACCATTGGACAAACTCAGATGGATTACCACATCAAAGATGGTCTCTTCCACTCCACTCCGGGATAAATCATTGCGCCCAAAATGAATATCACTGGTAAAAAAGCCCAATTTTCCCTGCTCATAAAGACATTTTTGCAAATAATAACAAAAGGTCCTGATTTCTGAAGAGTCTTTCACTGAATGTAAGAGCATGGATAAGGAATCCACAAAAAGCACATCCACTTCCTTACCCGTTAAAATCTCCTGTAAGTTAAGCATTTCTTCTTCTAAAACCAGTTGACTCAAGTACCTGTGCTTAAAAACAAGGTTGTCCTTTACCTGCCCATAATCCAGCCCCACCTGGGCTAAAAAGCCTTCAAACACTTCTGGAGCTTCTTCAAAGGAATAATAAACCACTTTTTTCCCCTGCAGGGCGTAGTGATAGGCCAGATTTAAACTAAAAGAGGTCTTGCCACTTCCAGAAGTGCCTGAAATAAGCACTCCTTGCCCTTTTCTAAACCCACCTTCCAGGATTTTATCCAGACCAGAAATGTTCGTCTTTTCCTTTTTACCCAGTCCCAGGGGTTGTTTTTCCTCTGCTTCCAGATTATAGCCCCAGCCCAGAATCCGAATCCCTTCACTGGAGATAGTATAGGGCAAAGGAGCAAGAGAGACCTTTTGGCCTCTTAACTTATGCACTTCCAGGTTTCTGATTACCTTGTCTGTACTGCGGTCCAAATAGAAGATGCCGTCTGCCACGGCAAATTCAGAATCCTGCTCCATATCCCTTCTGGAGTATTCACCTACCAAAAAGCTAGTACACCTGGAAGTAGCCAAACGCATGGACAGGTTATAACAAAAGAGTCTAAAGGCAGGTTCATTGCGCACCATATCGCTAATGGCCTTAAAGGAATCTATCACCAAGAGGGAAGGCTCCTTTTCCTCTACTTTTTTCCAGATAAAATCAGAAACTGCATTTAAAGTGTGCTTGACCACATATTCATGTAAATCAAAGTAAAACACCCTTTCTCCAAAAATATCTGCGTCAAAAAAGCTAAAGGTAGATAAGTAGCGCACTATTTTTAAGGTGGGCTCAGAAATGGTGGAGAAGTAAAGGGCAGTGGCCCCAGGATGTTTTTTAAGGTAATTAAAAACCAAATTCTGGACAAAAATGGTTTTTCCAGCCCCTGGCAATCCTGCTACTACATTTAAAGAATAAGCAGGAATTCCTCCTTGTAAAAAGTGGTCCAAAAGAGGAATACAAGTAGGATTTAACTTAAGCTCAGACATCTTTACTTTTCCTCTTTACACTTCAAAAGTACTTCTTCTAATTTTTGGGTTAAAATTCCTCCTACCAGGTCAGAAAACAACTCCAGCACCGTATTTAAAAACTCCTGTAGTCCTTTTTCCAGCTCTTCAGAAGCAACCTCTGTAGTTTTAAACACCCCTAAGTCCAGAGAAGAAGGATTAAGATGGGCTAAAAAGGGGTATTCCTTTTTTACCAGTCGCCAGGAAGCTCGAAGCACAGAAATGGAAGCACTTTCGCCAATCAAGACCTCCATTTTTTCCCCTAGGGCCTTAAATATCTTGCCATAAATAACCAACACATCCCCATCCATGACTTTACCTCGAAAATATACTAAAAAGTTATATCTTTTTTTAACTAAAAAAAATCTTTTAGCAACCACTTTTTTGTTTTTTTTCACCTTCTAAAATAGTAGTATCCTGACTATTTTTAAACTTAAGGTATAAAAAAAATTAACCTACCAGGGCCAAAATAAAAAAAATACTATTCAACTTCTCATTTTTCTTTGACAAATTTTTCCCTTTTGGTTTATTCTAAAGACCAAAATAAATTAAAGGAGGAGGTTTATGCAAAAACTCTCTTCAGGTATTGAAGGTCTGGATAAAATTTTAAAGGGCGGATTTATTGCAAAAAGGGCCTATCTTATCGCTGGAGGGCCTGGAAGTGGCAAGACCACCCTGGGGCTGCACTTTTTAGAAGAAGGCAGCAAACACAAGGAAAATTGCCTTTTTATCAGTCTGGGAGAAAAAGAGGAACAAATTCGGGAAAATGCCCAAAATCTGGGCCTGCAGCTAAAAAAGGTAGATTTTCTGGACTTAAGCCCTGAGTCTTCCTATTTTACGCAAATGGAAAGCTATGACATCTTTTCCCCGGCAGAAGTGGAAAGGTAACCCACCACTAAGGCCATTCAAGAAAGGGTGGAAAAGCTAAAACCCACCAGAGTGGTTATAGACTCCATGACCCAGTTTAGATATCTGGCTCCAGATGTTTTTCAGTTTAGAAAACAGGTTTTGTCCTTTTTGCGTTTTTTAGCTGAAAGCGGGGCTACTGTACTCTTTACCTCTGAAGCCAGCCCAGATGCTCCAGATGATGACTTGCGTTTTTTAAGTGATGGCATTCTGGAAATCCTGGTGCAAGACCAGGACCGCTATCTTTTGGTAAGCAAGTTCAGGGGCTCGGACTTTATAGCAGGTAAACACTCCATGGACATAAAGGAAAACCAGGGCGTACTCATCTATCCCAGAATCACTTTAGAAGAAAGCTACCTAACCCCACCCACCTTTGACACTCTGTCCTTTGGAGTCCCAGAAATAGACGAATTGTTAATGGGTGGCATTGAAAGAGGCACCGTAACCCTTTTAAGCGGACCTTCTGGAGTGGGTAAGACCACTTTGGGCATGCAGTTTATCAAGGAAACTGCAGGTAGGGGAGAAAGGTCTGTGGTCTATACCTTTGAGGAAACCAAAGAAAAGATTATCCGTCGGTGTGAACAGGTAAACATAGCAGCAAGTTATATGATGGAAAAAGGCACCCTGGAAATTAAAAAGATAGAGCCTCAAATTTACACTCCAGACGCCTTTGCAGATATGCTCCGTAAGGATGTGGAAAAGAACAAGACCAAAGTGGTAATGATTGACTCCACCTCTGGTTATAGCCAGTCCATTCGTGGCAAAGAGCTTATCTCTGAGTTGCATGCTGTGTGCAAGTACCTCACCCAGATGGGAGTTACAGTATTACTGCCCAGTGAAGTGAAAAACATCACTGGAGACTTTACCATTTCCAGTTTTGACATCAGCTATCTGGCAGATAATGTTATCTTCTTGCGCTACCTGGAAATAGAAGGAGCCATGAGAAAAGCCATTGGTGTACTCAAAAAACGCCTGGGGGATTTTGAAAAGACCCTGCGCGAATTTGTAATTACCCGCTATGGCATTAAAGTAGGCGAGCCACTAAACAACCTCCAGAATATTTTAAGTGGCACTCCAGTGTTCAGGAAGGAGGAGAAGTAATGAAAAAGGTGCTCATCCTCAACAAAAACCAAAAAAACCTGGAGCTTATGTCTCAATTTTTCCACCAGCACGGGATAACTTCCTGCCTGGCAGCTAACTACAAAGACCTGGAAAGCTTCCTCCAGGATGAGGACATGGGAGTAGCCTTGCTGGACATAAGTGGTTTTGACAACAACATCTGGTCCTACTGCCAGGAATTAAGGTCCAGGGACATCCCCTTTGTGCTCATTTCTGCTACCCGCACTGACAAGCTAGATGCCACCAGCATAAAAGAAGGAGCCAGAGGGGTACTGATAAAACCCCTTTCTCCTAAACAACTCTTAACTCTGGTACAAACTATTCTGGGACAATAAGGTAGCTTATGGAAAAAATCCTTTTAATGTTAAAAAACGAGCAAAACAAAAAACTTTTGCGAGAGTATCTATCCCAGCACTACCAGGTGTTTCTCCTAAACGACCACTTCCCTCCAGAACAGGACTTGCTTATAGTAGATGGACCTGGGTTTCGAGCTTACCAGGAAGAAATTCGCAAACTAAAAAACCAGGTCCACCCCCTATTCTTACCCTCTTTACTCCTTACCACCAAAAAAAACCTTCGCTCTTATCAAAACCATCTTTTCCACGAAATAGACGAACTCCTCACCACGCCCATAGAGCACCTGGAACTTTTAGCCAGGGTAAAAACCCTTTTAAAGACCAGGACCCTGTCCTTACTTTTGGAAAAAGAAGCCATTACTGACCCCCTAACCGGACTTTTTAACCGCCGTTATTTTTTAAAACAGGGCCAAAGGGAACTACTTCGCTCCAGAAGACACAGATGGCCTCTTAGTCTACTCATGCTGGATCTGGATTATTTCAAAAAAGTCAACGATGTCTATGGCCACTCCATTGGAGACCAGGTGCTCATTCGCACCGCCCGCAGAATCCTGGACTCCATTCGAGATGTGGACATTGCTGCCCGTTATGGTGGAGAAGAGTTCGTAATCTTGCTCCCAGAAACAGATGCCAAAGGAGCCATGCTCGTGGCTGAGCGCATACGGGAAAACATCGCCAACCAGCCTTTTCACTTAAGTCCCAGCCTGGCTTTAAGCATTACGGTAAGTGTGGGGGTAGCTACCCTAAAACACAGTTTTACAGATTTACACGAACTCATTGACCTAGCAGACAAAGCCCTTTATGAAGCTAAAAAAAAGGGACGGAACATAAGCTTTAACCTTAACCTTTAAGACCAAAAATATGCTGGGAAATCTGGAAAAAGAAAAACAAAAACTCTACTCTGTCCTAAAGAGAATCACTCCTGGCGATAGAATTTTAATTGAAATACCCACCAAAGGCACTATCAAGACCCTTTACCTGGGCTGGTATCCAGATAATTTCTTACTCACCACTTTGCCCCCTTTTGCGGGCATAAAAAGAATCTTACAGGCTGAACCAGACCTTACTTTGCGCCTGCTGGTAGATGGAGAAATCTATTCCTGTATTACCACTCCCTTTTATTTTACCTTTAAACCCACGGGAATGCTCTTTTTAAGAGAGCCCTTTAAAATAGATGCCCTCAATCTTCGCAAGGTGCCCAGGGTAAATTGTTTTTTTCCTGCCAGCTTAAAAAAAGAAAAGGAAATAGAAGGCGTTTTGCTCAACTTAAGCAGAGGTGGAGCAGCTTTTCTTTTAAAGGAAGAAGGGGATAAAAATAAGTTAAGCCCAGAAGATGAAGTAGAGCTCAAATTTTCCCTGCCCAATAAAGAAGATATTGCGATTAAAGGCCAGATAAAAAGGTTTTTTCTGGAAGACAATAAACCTACCCTGGCTATTGTTTTTTTGGCCAATAGTGCAGAGGATAAGGCCAATATAGATAAAATAGACAAATACATCAAAAATATCCTTACTTACCTAAAATCATGAAAAGCGAAATTATTGCCTGGAACCAGGAACTCATCCCCAGCCAAACTCCCAAGCTCAAGCAGGCGAGTTTGGTCCTAATTTTTGGCGAGCGGGAACTTCTGGCCCAAAAGGGAGTGGAATTTTTAATCCAGCACTATCCTCAGGCCAGAATCATGGGCTGCTCTACTGCTGGAGAAATCTATAAGACCCAGGTCAAAGAATCTTCTCTGGTGAGTGCAGCCATTTCTTTTGAAAAGACTGAGTTTAAACTGGTCAAGGTCAATTTAGACGACTTTAATTCCAGCTATGAGGCTGGGCTAGCCCTTCAAAAAAAACTGCTTAACTCCCAGCTTAAACACATTTTTCTCTTAAGCAAGGGCCTAAATATTAACGCCAGTCAACTTTTAGAAGGGTTAAAAGAAGATTTGCCCCCTTCTATCAACATAAGCGGAGGCCTTGCTGGAGATTGTACCCGCTTTGAGCAAACCCTCCTGGTCTATGACCAGAAAATCCAAGACAACTTTATTTTGGGTCTGGGTCTATATGGAAATAACCTTTCTATCACCTGCGGCTCTGCAGGTGGATTTATTCCCTTTGGCCCGGTACGACTAGTTACTAAAAGTAAAGACAATATTTTATATACCCTGGATAATACTGTGGCCCTGGACCTTTATAGTACTTATTTAGGAAAATACGCCCAGGAGCTACCATCTTCTGCCCTTTATTTTCCCCTGGCACTCATTAAAGGAGAGCAAAAAATACTGGTGCGCTCCATTATAGGAATAGATAAAAAGGAAAAGAGTCTAATATTTGCAGGTGACATTCCTGAAGGAAGTTATGTGCAACTAATGCGAGCCAGTCATGATAACCTTTTAGAAGGGGCAAGTATGGCTGCTACTGGAGCTAAACAAAAAAATTCAGAATTGGCCATTTTAATCAGTTGTATTGGAAGAAAACTTGTTTTAAAAGAAAGGATTGAGGAAAAGCTGGAAGCAGTAGAGGAGGTTTTAGGACATAAGAATTTTATTGGTTTTTATTCCTATGGAGAAATTGCTCCGCTCAAGACTCAATCCTGTTGTGAATTACACAACGAAACCATGACCATTACTGTATTAAGAGAAAAATAAATGGAAACTAAACCCTGGCACCCTCTACTTTTAAGACAGATAAAAAAATTTTAAAAGAAGTACCAGAACAAAGCCCCTGTTTAGACTTGCTTAAACGCATCAATGAAACCTATTATCAATTTGAAGAAGATAGGTATCTTATAGAAAATGCCCTGGCTCTAAGCTCCAAAGAACTCCAGGAAGCCAACACCAATCTCATGGCCATTTTTCAATCCTTTCCAGATATTATTTTTCGCCTGGATTTTACAGGCACAATCCTGGATATAAAGGGCAGTGTTTCTGCCCATTTTCTGCTGCCACCCCATAAACTTTTAGGGAAAAAAATTCAAACCATTCCAGTGCAAGGGGTGAATAAACTTTTTGAAAATGCCTTAGAAGAAGTAAAAAAACACTCTCCCTATAGCTTTGAATACCAAATCAAGCAGAACAAGCAAAACAAATTCTTTGAAGCCAGGCTGGTTAGGATAAGCAATAAAGAAGTTATTGCCATTGTGCGGGATATCACTTCCCAAAAACAAACCGAACAACAACTCTTACAGGCTCAAAAACTCCAGGTTATAGACAGTCTCACCAGTGGCCTGGCCCATGATTTCAATAATATTTTAACTGCCCTGAAAACCAATCTGGAAATATGCCTGCAAAAACTCGTAAACCCTGAGAACATTAAATACCTGGAAAGAAGTCTCAAGGCCATAGATAGAGCCTCCCTGCTTACCCGCCAGCTTTTAAACTTTTCCCGCCCAGAAGAACTGGAACCCAAAACCAGTATCAACCTGAACCAGCTGTGTACCAATGTCTTAAACATGGTGCAAAACCTCCTGGGCGAAAATATCACTTTTAAAACTGACTTTCAGCCTGGACTCTGGTCTATCTGGGGCAATAGCAACCAGCTGGAACAGGTGGTTATGAACCTGCTCATCAATGCCAGAGATGCCATGCCCCAAGGAGGAGAAATCACCTTAATTACCCGCAACATCCACTTAAGCACGGAAAACAATTCTCCTCTTCAAGACCAGGTATTGCTCATGGTCAAGGATACAGGCCAGGGCATTCCAGAAGAGATTAAAGAGCGCATTTTTGAACCCTTTTTTACCACCAAGAAAAAAGGCAAGGGCACAGGCCTGGGCCTGGCTATGGTTTCCAAAATAGTCTATCAACACCAAGGCCTTATTGAAGTGGAAAGCAGGCCCAATCAAGGAACCACTTTTAAACTTTACTTTAAAGCTGACCCCACAAGCGTTTCTACTGCTTCCCAGGACAAGGAAGAAGAAGTATTAGCTTTGCGAGAATGTCCCCTGCTACTTTTAGAAGATGAAGATATTATTCGGGAAGCTACCGCAGAAGCCTTAAGGGAGAAAAACTTTTCCGTTTACACTGCTTCTTCTATCAGCGAAGCCAAAAGAATTTTTAAAGAAAAGGAAAAGGAACTGGGGCTTATTATCAGCGACATTATGCTTAAAGACGGCAATGCCTTGGAATTCATTGCCTGGGCCCTAAAGAGAAGACGCATAAAAACTATTTTTACCAGTGGCTATCCAGAAAAAGAAGAACTCATTCAGGAGTTAAATCCAAGAGAATTCATTTACCTCCAGAAGCCTTTTTCCCTGCGCAAACTCTTTACTGCTATTGATGCGCTTCTCAATTCTTAAATTTTTTAAACCGTGGCCTTAACCTTCTGCTAGAAGATAGGTATAGAGTTGGAAGTATTTTGCTTCCATTTTATCCACCTGAAAGTTCAAAACCTCTTTAAAACCCGTTTGGGTCAAACGAAAGTACAGGTCGTCGTCTTCAATTAACTTTACCAGTTCTTCAACCAAAGTCTCAGGCTGGCTCAGTTTAAAAATAAGGCCATTTACCCCTGGCTCAATGAGTTCCAGGTTGGCTCTTAAGTCAGAGGCAATCACTGGTACCTTGCTAGCCCAGGCCTCCTTTATGGTGCCACTACTTCCTTCTCCATCTTTAGAGGGGACCAAAAGCACATCCAGTTTGGGCAAAATCTTATTGCTCTCCCTAAACCCCAGGAAGCGAACCTGCTCCTCTAACCCCAAAAGACGCACCTGGGCTTCCAGTCTGGGGCGCAACTCTCCCTCTCCTACTATTAGCAAGCGATAAGCAAAGGGAAGGTGCTTTAAATAGGGCAAAACAAGTTCATGTCCCTTTTGGGAAGACAAAGCGCCAATAATACCCAGTATTACAGGTGAGGACAGTTCTTTCTGGCGCAGAGGATATCTCTTTAACTCCAGGGCACTGGGAATGGAAAAGATTCTGGAAGCAGGTAAACCCTGTTGTTTTAAGTAGGCACAGATTTCCTTACTTACGCCTACCCAGGCTTCAGCCAGGGTGTACTTTTTTTTGCTCCACCAATTTCGAAAGGGATAGGAAACTCTACGGGTGTGTATGAGGCGAATTTGAGGATAAAGTTTTTTTACCCAAAAACTCAAACCCACGGCCCTGGCTTCATGGGTGTGTAAAAAAGTACAGTTGTTTTTTTTTATCCAGGAAGCAAGTTTGAATGCGCTCAACCAGTTGAACTCTCCTCCACCCAGGGCAAGTACAGGCACCTGGGGAAGTTCTTCCTGGACTTTTAGCAACAAGAAAGAATTCTTACGGGCAGCTAAAGCAACCTTTATCCCTCTTTCTAGCTGACTACTCAAGAGATAAAAGACCTGGCGCTGCCCTCCTCTGTATTCTTTACCTAAATCCAGGTGAACTACAGAAAAATCCATTAAAAGGGAACTCCATAACTTTCCTGGTCTGCCAGTAAAAGCTGGCGAATCTTTTTGCTCAAAGGACCAGGTCGTACATCAAAAACAGGTTTGTCATTAAAACGCACCACACTTACTGCATCCAGAGTGGTACCCAAAAGGATAATCTCTCTGGCTGCATAAAGCTCTTCTTCCCGAATGGGCCGAAAAATAATGGGATGCTCTGCCTTTAAAAGCTCTAAGGCCCGCATCATAGTGGTGCCAGCCAGGGCATTACTGAGCTCTGGCACTACGATTTCTCCCTGCTCACTGACCATAATCACATTTTCAGTAGAGCCCTCAGCTAAAAAGCCCTTTTCATCAAAACATAAGGGAAAATCATAACCCTTTAAAATAGCTTCCCGTTTCATCAATACATTGGGAAGATAGTCCACGGTCTTTACCCTGGCCAGATAACACTGCTTGGCTGGAGTCTCAGCCCGAAAAGCAGTTACACCCTTTTCCCAGAAACTTTCAGGTTTATAAGGGTATCTGCGTACCACTATATACAAACTGGACTCAGGACATTCCCTAAAATCAGTAGTAAAACCTCCTGGGCCCCGCCCCATAAAAAGAGAAACTATGCCATCTTTTTCCCTGGTGGTAGCAGCCACCTCTAAAATCAATTCCCCTATCCTTTCCCAGGCACAGGGAGGATCTAAATAAATGGAGCTGGCCGACCTTTTGAGCCTTTCTAGGTGTTCTTTTAATAAATAGAGTTTTCTGTTTTTAAACTTCATGGTTTCAAAAACACCATCTCCTCTGTGCACCAGGTGGTCATCTAGGGGAATGAGCATAAGCCTTGGGTTTTTTACTACAAAACCAAGTCTATGCTCGTAAAAGGCCAGGATATTTTCTTCTCCTGGCCTTTTATAACTTAGCCACTTATCCAGTACTTCCTTATCTGTAGCAATTTTCAATTTTTACTCCTTTTAAGGAACTCTAATTAATTCTTTGATTAAAAGTAGCTCTGCAATCTGCACAGCATTTAAGGCAGCTCCTTTGCGTAAGTTATCAGCTACTATCCACATATTTAATCCATGCTCTACAGTATCGTCTTCCCTAATCCTGCCCACAAAGGTGTCATCCTCGCCAGCAGCATAGATAGCCAGAGGATAAATATTTTCCCTGGGGTTATCCAGGACCTTTACGCCAGGAGCCTGACTTAAAATGGCTCTGGCCTCTTTAGCGGTAATTTTGTTGAAAAATTCCACATTTACAGATTCGCTGTGGCCATAGAATACTGGTACCCGTACAGTAGTTGCAGTGACCTTAATCTCTGGGGCGTGCATTATCTTTTGAGTCTCCAAAACCATTTTCATTTCTTCTTTGGTGTAATCGTTTTCCAAAAATACATCTATGTGCGGAAGACAATTAAAGGCTATCTGATGGGGATAAACCTTTTTCTCCACTTCCTGCATATTAAAGATTTGTCGCACCTGGTTTTCCAGTTCTTGAATGGCCTTCTGGCCTGTACCTGAAACTGCCTGATAGGTGGAAACCACTACCCTCTTTATCTTGGCCACATCGTGCAAGGGCTTTAAAACCACCACCATCTGAATGGTAGAGCAGTTGGGATTGGCAATAATGCCCTTATGCCAGTGCAAGTCTTCTGGATTTACCTCTGGCACCACCAGAGGAATGTCCTTTTCCATTCTCCAGGCACTGGAATTGTCCACTACCACACAACCTTGCTGGGCAGCCAAAGGAGCAAACTTTTTGGAAGTAGAGCCACCTGCAGAAAACAAGGCCAAATCTATACCCTTAAAGGAATCTTCCTTTAATTCTTCCACCACCAGTTCTGTATCTTTAAAGGGTAGCCTGGTCCCTTTGGACCTGGCAGACGCAAAAGCACGCACTTCCTTGGCTGGAAAATCCCTTTGCTCCAAAGTCTTGAGCATCTCCCTGCCCACAGCTCCTGTGGCTCCTACTACAGCTACTACTGGATACTTTGCCATGTTTTCCTCCCCTTTTATAAATTATAAAATATTTTTAACAATCTCCAAACAAGCCTGAGACTTATTTAAGGTATAAAGGTGTACTCCTGGAGCACCACCTTCTAACAACCCCTGCACCTGTTTTTGAGCCTGCTTAATACCCACTTCTATTACTCCAGCACTTCCCTTTTTTTTCTCTGCCTCTTCCAGTTCAGTCAAAAGTTCCTGAGGGATACTGGCTCCACAGAGGTTTACAATCCGCTTAATGCCCTTAAGGCTCATAATGGGTAAAACCCCTGGAATAATAGGCTTGTCTATGCCTATTTTTCTCGCCCTACTTACAAAATCAAAGTAGAGGTTGTTGTCAAAAAACAATTGCGTAATTACAAAATCTCCACCCAGGTCCAATTTTAATTTAAGATAGTTTAAATCCTCTTCCAAACTCTTAGCTTCCACATGTCCTTCAGGATAACCAGCTACTCCCAGAGAAAATCCCTGTCCTTCTTTTTCCCGAATAAACTGGACCAAATCTGAGGCGTGCTTAAACCTCTCACTATCAGGCACAAATTTTTCTTCCCCTCTGGGTGGGTCTCCTCGTAAGGCCAGAATGTTTTCCACTTGAGCTGCTTTTAAACTTTCTAAAAAGAAAGTAATATTTTCTTCCTTAGCTCCCACACAGGTAAGATGGGCCATGGGCTCCAAGGCAAAATCTTGTTTTAAAATCTTTACTATCTCCAGGGTATAATCCTGGGTACTTCCGCCAGCTCCATAAGTTACAGAAACAAAAAGAGGATTTATCTGTTTTAAATTTTTCACTTCTGCAAAAAAATCTGACCACTTTTCCTTTTCTTTAGGTGGAAAAAACTCCAGAGAAATAAAAAAATCCCTTTGAGTTAAAAGCTCTCTTATTTGCAAAATTCAACTCCTTGCTCTAAAAGTAAATTGACTTCAAAAAGATAAACTTTATAGATATTCCTTTAGTCCCAAAAATTCAAGGAGATTATTATGTATCCCAAAATAAAAGGAGTAAATCACCTTGCCCTGATCACCCAGGACATGGAAAAAACTGTGCGCTATTGGCGAGACCTTTTGGGATTTGAACTCATTATGACTCTGGGAAGCCCCAGTTATCGCCAATATTTTTTCAAAATTTCCCCTAAAGAATTGGTGGTTTTCTTTGAATGGCCAGGTGCAGAAAAACTGCCAGAAAAAGAACACGGCTATCCTACCAATACGCCTTTAGGTTTTGACCACCTGGCTTTTAGTGTGGAAAGCAAAGAAGACCTTTTTGTGCTTAAAGACAAGCTGGAATACAATCAATTCTGGGTGTCAGAGATTCTAAATCACGGTTATATCTATTCTCTTTATACCTTTGACCCCAACAACATTCCTCTGGAATTTTCCTGGCCCTTGCCTGACATAGACTTATCCATCTTAGAGCAACATCTGGATAGAGAACCTGTAGCTGCCCTTAAAGAAGGAAAATTTCCCAACCCCCACTTTTGGCCAACCCCGGCTAAGTATAAGCAATCTCCTGTTTATCCAGGAGCTGGAAGCGAACTTTTTCATGGCCACCAAAAAGCTTGATTAACTTGCCTGAATCATTTTTTCTTCTTCTAAACTAAAAACGAAAAAATAAAAAAATCCCCTCTAGTTCTTCCAGGCTAAAGGGGATTTTTTTAAATAAAATTATTTCAAAAAGTTAGCAACTCTATCCATCAGGCGTAAGAGTTGATTGGTAAATCCTGCTTCATTGTCGTACCAAATCAAAGTTTTTACCAGGGTGGAGTCCATTACTGTGGTGCACAGCCCATCCACTACTCCGCCATAAGTGGAACCGTTGAAGTCTATGGAGACCAGAGGTTCTTCTGTATAGCCCAGGGTGTCTTTAAGATAGGTCCTGGAAGCTTCTTGCAAGGCCTTATTTACTTCTTCTTTAGAAGTAGGCTTTTCCACCTCGCAAACAAAATCCACCAAAGAAACATTGGGGGTAGGAACGCGCACAGCCATGCCATCCAGTTTGCCCTTTAACTCAGGAATAACCTGGGTAACAGCCTTGGCAGCACCAGTGGTAGTGGGTATCATGGACATGGCAGCTGCCCTGGCCCTTCTCAAGTCCTTATGAGAGCCATCCAAAATCCTCTGACTCATGGTATAGGAGTGGATGGTGGTCATAATACCGTGTTTTATCTGAAAATTTTCCTGAATAACCTTGGCTGCAGGAGCAAGGCAGTTGGTAGTACAGGAAGCATTGGAAATAATCTTATGTTCTGGCTTTAAATCTTTATCATTTACTCCTACCACAATAGTTACATCTGGCTCTTTTCCAGGTGCACTAATCAAGACCCTTCTGGCTCCACAGGCAAGATGCTTTTCGCAGGACTCTCTGTCTCTAAACTTGCCCGTGCTTTCAATCAGCAAATCCACTTCATATTTTCCCCACTCCCACTCGCCAGGAGCCTTTCTGGTCACATACACCTGTTTGCCTTCGTAGATAAAACCCTCTTCATTGGGAGTTATTTCTGCCTCAAAAGTGCCGTGCACAGAGTCATAGCGCAGCAAATGCGCCAGAGAGGCATTATCAGCTCTGGCATTTATCACCACCAATTCATACTCTGGTCTATTTTTAAGTAATCTGGTTAAGTACCTCCCAATTCTCCCAAAGCCATTTAAACCAACTTTTATAGCCATTTTAACCTCCTAAACTCTCTTAAAGTTAAGGTTTTACTTATTCTTAAACCACTTATCTTTATCTCTTAACAACTGATAATTGGTAAGGTCCAGTTGCAAAGGAGTTAAAGTAATATACCCCTGGGAAAGCAAATAGCGGTCTGTATCAGGTCTAACCTTTTTTAAGGGAATAACTCCTGTCAGCCAAAAGTATTCCCTTCCCCTGGGGTCCAGGCGTTTTTCATACCTGTCCTCATAAATTACATCTGTATGGGGACAGATTTTTAACCCCTTACTCTTTTCCACTCCTATTCCAGGAAAATTTAAGTTTAAAACTGTACGCTTGGGAAGTGCTGGCCAATCTACCTCAAAAATAAACCTGCTTACCCATCTGGCCTCTTGTTCCAGGTCTGCAGGCCTAAAGTCATCAATGGAAACAGCTAAAGAGGGAATATTGGCCAGTGCCCCTTCTGTAGCTGCTGACACTGTCCCTGAATAAAGGATATCAATGCCCACATTGGCTCCATTGTTTATCCCTGAGATTACCAGATCTGGTTTTTTCTCCTGAAAGTAAAAATTTAAGGCCCACTTCACGCAATCCACTGGAGTGCCAGAAATCCCTATACCTTGAAAACCATCTTCTTTGATTTGTTTGCTCCTCAAAGGAGAAAAGATGGTCACAGCGTGTCCCACTGCACTTTGCTCAGTAAGGGGCGCTACTACCACCACTTCTATGCCTGCTCCAAGCAAGGCCCTATACAGGGCACGCAAGCCTAGGGCCTGAATACCATCATCATTGGTTAGGAGAACGACCATTTTTTAGGTATATCCGGATAGAGTTGTTTGGCTTTGCTATAACCCAAATTTAAGGCCTTTATATTTTTATCTATTATTTTGGCTGGAAAAACTTCCTTTAAAGTTTTAGCCGCTGCATTTTTATTTAAAAAGGGAAGTAAATAACACAAAGCTCCCAGAGTAAGTACATTGGTAGCCTGAACCACTTTTAACTTTTCCTTGGCCAGTTGAGTAAAGGGTATGCCCACATAGTTATTAGTAGGCAATTGCTCTACCATAAAGGTATCCACCACCAATAGCCCATCTGCCTTTAGATTGCGAAAATAAAGATTACAAGCCTCCTGACTCAAGGCCACCAGGACATCTAAGTTTTCTGGCTTGGGATAGCTGATGGGCGAAGAACTAATAACCAAATCCGACCTGCTAGCCCCACCCCTGGCTTCAGGACCATAACTCTGGGTTTGAGTTACATAAAAACCATGCTCCAGGGCCAGGGCCTGTCCCATAATCTTGCCCAGAGTTAAGATACCCTGTCCTCCCAGGCCTGAAAGGCGTATTTCAAAGCGGTTGAGATAAAATTCTTTAGCTGACATCTTATTTTTTACTCCTAAGCTTTTCCCTTAATTGACCATATTTTTCTTCAAAACCAGGCTCTTGTTTGTCTGAGAATACTCCAATGGGAATCTTGCCTGCTCTTTTTTCTTCAGGCAGCTCTTTATACTTTTCTACTTTAATAGTGTTTTTTCTATACCAGGAATACATTTCCACAACATTTTTAAATTTATTTTTACGCCCATATTGAGTAAAACAGGGAGTTAAGACCTCTACTACATTAAATCCTGGATTTTCAATAGCTTTAGTTAAAAGCTTATCCATCAACTGCGCATGTAAAGCCGTAGTTCTAGAAACAAAATTGGCTCCACAACCAAGGGCCAGGTTGACCACATCAAAGTCCCTTTCCAGATGACCATAGGGAGTGGTGGTGGAATAGGAATTTTCTGGTGTGGTGGAAGAGCTCTGTCCACCAGTCATGCCATAAATGTTGTTATTTAAAACCAAAGCAGTCACCCCAATATTTCTCCTGGCAGCGTGGATAAAGTGATTACCGCCAATGGACAGGGCATCTCCGTCTCCCATTACCACTATGACTTTTAGCTTAGGGTTGGCCAGCTTAACCCCAGTAGCAAAAGTTAAAGCCCGACCGTGGGTGGTGTGAATGGTGTTAAAGTCCACATACACAGCCATTCTGCCTGAACAGCCAATACCAGCAATTAACACCACCTCATCTTTACTCAACCCCAGATGGTGTACGCTTCTAATAATAGAACCAAGCACAATACCATGCCCACAACCAGGACAATAAACATGAGGAAACTTTTTAGAATGTCGTAAATATTCATGAATAAGTTTTGTGGTTTCAACCATAAGCCTAATCCTTATAAATTTTTTTCAAGATTTCTCCAGGAGTAATTATCTGTCCGTCCACTCTATTGATAGTTACCACCCTGGAAAGGCCATTATTTACCCTTTTTACTTCTCTGGAAATCTGTCCCATGTTCATTTCCGGGACTATTACCTTTTTACACTGTCTAGCCAGCTTTTCTACATAGGTCCTGGGAAAAGGAAAAAGGGTCTTTAGGACAAGTAGTCCTGCCTTACAACCACTCTCTCTGGCCTGGGTAATGGCGAGCTTGGCAGACCTGGCTACACAACCATAGGCCACCACTACCACCTCTGCATCCTCTGTTTCCACTTCTTCTACCAACTGGATGTCATAGAAAAACTGGTCTATTTTTCTAAACAACCTATGCATAAGGGCACTTATTTCATTAGCTTTACTCGTAGGGTAGCCATGCTCATCATGGGTAAGACCAGTTACATGATAACGATACCCAGAGCCCAAAGGTGGCATGGGAGGAACTCCCCGCATGGTCTCTTCATAAGGCACATACCACTCTGGTGGCATGGTGGGAATGGTGCGATTAATAATGGTAAGTTCTTCAGGTCTGGGAAGCACGATCTTTTCTCTGGTGTGTGCTGTGACTTCGTCTAAAAGCAAAATAACAGGAGTCCTGTATTTTTCAGCAAAATTAAAAGCTGCAATGGTCATGTGTAGACACTCTTGCACATCACTGGCCGAAAGGACAATAATGGGATGGTCTCCATGCGTACCCCACCTGGCCTGCTGCACATCTCCCTGGGCAGGATTGGTGGGTAAGCCGGTAGAAGGGCCTCCCCGCATAACATTGACAATAACCAAAGGCACTTCAGCCATACAGGCATAGCCAATATGTTCTTGCATCAAAGAAAATCCAGGTCCAGAAGTGGCAGTCATAGCCTTTCTGCCAGCCAGAGAAGCGCCTATCACTGCTCCTAAACTGGCAATTTCATCTTCCATTTGCACAAAAACTCCCTCTTCCAGTTGAGGAAGTTTTGCAGCCATACCTTCAGCTATTTCGGTAGAAGGAGTAATGGGATAGCCTGCAAAAAAACTACATCCAGCTAAAAGGGCTCCTTCCACCACAGCCTCATTGCCCAAAGCAAAAAGTTCTTTTCTCTTAGGTTTTCTAGCCATAACTTAATTTTTTCCCTCGTCTTTATGCTCAGAATTATTTTTATTATCCTTTTTATCCTTAGCAACCACAGAAATGGCAAAGTCCGGGCAGTGTAATTCACAAAATCCACAGCCTATACACTCTTCCATCCTGGCCACATAGGCCTTGCCATGTTCATCAAATTCCAACACCTTGCCCGGGCAAAAATTTACACAAATACCACAGCCTTTACACCAGGCAGGATAAACAGTAACAATGGTTTCACCTTTCTTTTTAGCCATTTTACCCCCAAAAATAAGATAAAACTTGCGCTTTTATACTTCCTTGTTTAAATCCCAAGGAACAAGAGTGGTTAATTTCTTAGTCCAAATAAATAAGATAGGCAACAGTGAAAGAGAAAAAAAAATACCTGACAGATCTAAAAGAACAGGAAAAAGTAGAGGACATCTTCCTGGTCTTATCAGCCCAAAAACTTATGGCCAAAAATGGCCCTTACTGGCAACTTGTACTCCAGGACAAAAGCGGGCAAATGCAAGCCAGAATCTGGAGTCCTTTGAGCTTGCAACTGGAAGAAATTGCCCCTGAAAGTTTTTTTTGGATTAGAGGAACAGTGCAAGCCTTTGGACAGGAACTGCAGTTAAAAATAGAAGAATTAACTCCTTTAAGTCAGGAAGAAATAGACTTAAGCCAGTTTTTACCAGCTACTGAAAAGCCGCCAGAGGAAATTTTTCAGGAACTAAAGGAATTACTCTGGCCTAATATCCACTATCCCCTATGGAAAAATCTCTTAACTTCTGTTTTTAAAAACCAGGAATTAAAAAAGGCCTTTTTACAGGCCCCTGGAGGCAAATCCATCCACCATGCCTACCTGGGAGGACTGGTGGAGCATACTTTAGCTGTGTGTAAAATCTGTTTGCAGTTAAGTGCTCTCTACCCTTTTATAGACAGGGACATTTTACTTACTGCTGCTTGTTTACACGACCTGGGCAAGGCCTTTGAACTGGAATCCAGTTTTAGTCGCAATTACACAGATGAAGGAAAACTTTTGGGGCATATATTTTTAGGTCTGGAAAAGCTCCAGCCCTTTTTAACTCCTCTGGAAGAAAAAGAACCTGAGTTAATCCTGCACTTAAAGCACCTCATCCTTTCTCATCATGGGGAGCTGGAATTTGGCTCACCTAAAAGGCCCAAAACGCCTGAGGCTATCTTGCTCCACTTTGCAGACAATCTGGACGCTAAACTCAATCTCCTGCAACAGAGCTTAAATATCGAACCAGACTCAGAAACAGAACCCTTTTGGTCTGAGTATAACCGAGCACTCTCCAGACCACTTTTCTGGCCCAAAAGAACCCCTAGACCTAAGGATAATTCTGAAGAAACTTCCCAAGCCAAACTCACGAGGATAAACCAATGTTTATTACCTTTGAAGGAATAGAAGGCTGTGGAAAAACCACTCAAGCCAAAAAACTAAAACACTACCTGGAAGAACAAAACAAGGAAGTAGTTTTAACCCGTGAACCTGGTGGAAGCAAACTGGGAATAGAGCTTAGAAAGATCCTGCTCTCCCTGGAAAATCAAGGTATAAGCAAGGAATGTGAGCTTTTTTTATACCTGGCCGACCGGGTAGAACATGTACAACAGGTAATAAAACCAGCCCTGGCCCAAGGCAAGGTGGTGATTTCTGACCGCTATGTGGACTCCACCCTGGTCTATCAGGGCTATGGACGGGGTATTGAACTGGACTTGCTCTACCAATTAAATGCCCTGGCCACCAACAACTTGGAGCCCAATATTACTATACTTTTGGACCTGCCAGTAGAGACTGGTCTAAAAAGGGCTCTAGAGCGCAATTTAGAGAATAAACAATCCAGACAGGAAGGAAGGTTTGAAGCAGAAAGTTTGGATTTTCACCAGAAAATAAGAGAAGGCTATCTTACCCTGGCTTCCTTACATCCTGAACGCTTTATTGTCCTGGATGGCTCTCCTGCTCCAGAAAAGGTTTTTGCCCAGTTACTGGAAAAGATAAAAAACAAACTAAAATTCTAGGTTTAAAAAGGAAACTTCCCATGCAACCCATTCGTTCTAAAGAAGAATTCCTGGTTTTTGGTTCTCCTCTCATTGAAGAAGAAGAAATTCAAGAAGTGGTACACAGTTTAAAAACCTGCTGGTTAGGTACAGGTCCCAAGGTAGCTAGATTTGAGGAAGACTTTAAACAATACAAAAATATTCCCTATGCCATAGCTGTTAATTCCTGCACTGCTGCCCTGCACTTAAGCCTTATTGCAGCAGACATTGGTCCTGGAGATGAAGTAATCACCACTCCTCTTACCTTCTGTGCCACTGTAAATGCCATTATTCATGCTGGAGCCACTCCTGTTTTAGTGGATGTGGAAGAGGATACCTTTAATATCAATCCTGAACTCATTGAAAAAAAAATAACGCCCAGGACCAAGGCTATCTTGCCCGTACACTTTGCAGGCAGGCCCTGTGAAATGGACCCCATTTTAGAAATAGCTCAAAAATATGGACTCAAAATCATTGAAGACTGTGCCCATGCTATAGAGGCCAAGTATAAGGATAAACCCTGCGGAACCTTTGGAGATTTTGGCTGTTTTAGCTTTTATGTTACCAAAAACATTATTACTGGTGAGGGAGGTATGGTTATTACTCCTCACCAGGAACTGGCTAAACGCATAAAAATTTTAGCCCTGCACGGAATGAGTGCTGATGCCTGGCGCAGGTTTTCAGATGAGGGATATAAGCACTATTTAGTGATTGAGGCTGGCTTTAAATACAATATGATGGACTTACAAGCTGCAATTGGCATTCATCAATTAAAAAGAGTGGAAAAGTATTGGGAAAAAAGAAAAGAGGTCTGGGAAAAATACCTGGAAGCCTTTCAGAACCTGCCTTTAACCTTACCTGCTCCTTTTCCCTCTTATCTGAAACCCTCTTATCATCTCTTTACTATTTTGGTGGACGAACAAAAGACCCATATTTCTAGAGATGCCTTTTTAGAACAGATGACCTTTCACAATATAGGGGTTGGAGTACACTATTTAAGCCTGCCAGAACATCCTTACTATCAAAAGACCTTTGGCTGGAGGCCAGAAGACTATCCTGTGGCAGCTAAAATAGGCAGGCAAACCCTAAGCCTTCCCCTTTCCGCCAAACTCACTGCAAGGGATATTGAAGATGTCATTTTAGCTGTAAAGACCATCTTGGAGCAAGCCAAGTGTCAGTAAAAGCAACTGGACTGGTCCTTACCTTTAATGGTGAAAAATACCTGGAAAAGTGTTTGCAAAGTTTGAGTTTTTGCCAAGAAATCCTGGTGGTGGACTCAGAAAGCACTGACGCTACCAGAGAAATTGCCCAAAGCTTAGGAGCCAGAGTTTTAGTCAATCCCTGGCCAGGACCGGGCAAACAGTTTGAATATGCCTTTAAACACATTAAAACCCAGTGGGTAGTCTCCCTGGACCAGGATGAAATACTTTCCCCGGAATTACAAAAAGAAATCATAGCACACCTGCAAAATCCCCGGGATTATGTGGGCTTTTACTGCCCCAGAAGGTCTTTTTACTTTGACAGATTTTTAAAGCATTCTGGCTGGTATCCAGACTATCTGCTCAGGGTCTTTTCTTTACCTCAGACTAACCTTCATATTTCTGAGCCTCACTATGGCTTTAAGCCCCAGGGTAAAACCAAAAAACTAAAAGGAGACATTATCCACTTTCCTTACACCAATTTGAGCGAACATCTAAACAAAATAAACTACTATACCCAGGAAGCAGCTAAGGATTTAGCCAGTAAAGGTGTTTCCAGTGGGCTCTTCAAGGCCCTGGGCCATGGGCTGGCTCGCTTTTTAAAAATCTACCTTTTCAAACAGGGCTTTCGTGACGGTCAGGCTGGATTTATTTTGGCTTTAAATTCTTTTTTCTATGGTTTTCTTAAATATATCAAGATATTAGAGATAAAAGAAAAAAATCTCAAAAAAAATATTGACAACTCGCAAGCTAATATATAAAAAGCTGTCTCCTACGGAGGGGCGGATAGCTCAGTTGGGAGAGCATCGGCCTTACAAGCCGGGGGTCACAGGTTCGAGCCCTGTTCCGCCCACCACTTTGACAAGGGGTCGTAGTTAAGATGGTAATAACGCCGGCCTGTCACGCCGGAGGCCGCGGGTTCAAGTCCCGTCGACCCCGCCATCAAGAAAAAAAGCCACTATCCAAGGATAGTGGCTTTTTGTTTTTTTTCTTTTATTTCAATAGTTTAGCTTCTATATTTCAGGTTTCTCATCTACCATAAACAAACCTTAATCTATCTTACCTAGACTTTCTCTTTTACTTATCCCAAGAGTTCTAACCTCCCAGTCAAAAAGCTTTCTAGCACCTCCCTGTATTTTTCTTTTACACTTGTAAAATTTTTTTACACCTCCATTCAAAATAAAGCTAATAAAATCAATAAGTTAAGCAGGCACAGTTATTGATAACCAAAAGATAAAACCAATCAAACAAGGAGCAAAAAACTGTGAAAACCACTCAATCCACTGGCTATCATTCAGAGCACTATTATAAAAAATTAACCAGACAAGTGTGGATTTTGATTGTACTTGTTTCGCTCATTCCTCTTTTACTGGTCAATGGTTTTATTGCTCTTAAATTTAACACTTCCTATAAGGAAAAAACTTTAGAAAATATCAAACTAATATTTTTAAAACATAAAATCTACATTGAAAATTTTTTAAATGAAAAAATATCTAATATTTTGCTTATATCTGACATTTATAGTTTTGAAGAATTAAAAAGTGAAGATACCCTAAAAAAAATATTTGACAATTTAAAAAGTAATTATGGAAATGTATTTGTAGACATAGGAGTTATAGACAATGAAGGAAATCAAATTTCCTATGTCGGACCTTTTAAACTTAAAGGAATAAATTATAAAAAAGAAAAATGGTATAACGAGGCTAAAAACAACATATTTTATATAAGCGATGTATTCTTAGGATTTAGAAAACTACCCCATTTTATAATATCTGTAAAAAAAACAGCTAATCAAAAAACTTATTTAATCAGAGCAACTATAGATTTTTTCTATTTCAATAAAATAGTAGAAAATATAAAAATAGGACATTCTGGTGTAGCCTATATTGTAAATGAAGACGGCAAACTACAGACCAGTGAAAATCCTATTTTAGAGTCTCAATCTAACATAATAAAAGATATTTTACAAAAAAATGATAGTAGGCAAGGTATAAACTATTTTGAAAAGAAAAATGAACTACAAGAGTTAAATATCTATCTAATATCAAAGTTAGAAAATAAAAATTGGTATTTAATTTTCCAACAACCTAAAAAACTAGCTTTTGGAGATTTATATTTTACTCAAAAAATTGGAATAATTTCTCTAGTTTTAAGTACTATATTTATAGTAGCTCTATCTTATCTAATAACCAGAAATTTAGTCAGACATATAAAAAAGATAGATAAAGAAAAAGAAATTATGAATGAACAAATAATAGAAGCTGGCAAACTAGCTTCTTTAGGTGAGTTAGCTGCAGGTATTGCCCATGAAATCAATAACCCTGTGGCAATCATGGTGGAAGAAGCAGGATGGCTGGAAGATATTCTGGAAGAAAGCATTCAAGATAGGGGAAAAATAGAAGAATTTTCTCGCTCTTTACGACAGATAAAAACCCAGGGCAAAAGATGTAAGGAAATAACCCACAAACTCCTAAGTTTTGCCAGGCGCATTGACAGTCGAGTATCCAAAATCCAAATCAATGAAGTTATAAATGAAGTTATCTCTCTTTCTGCCAGAAGGGCCAAGTTTAGTAATATAAAAATTAAATCTATCTTAAGTCCTGGATTGCCAGAAATATATGCTTCTCCTTCAGAGCTACAGCAAGTCTTCCTCAACTTAATCAATAATTCCATTGATGCTATTGATGAAAAAAAAGGTGGACTTATTACCATTTCTACCAAAAGAGCAAAAAATCAAATAATCTGTGAAATAACAGATACAGGATGTGGTATTCCCAAAGCCAATTTATCCAGAATTTTTGACCCATTCTTTACCACTAAGCCAGTGGGTAAAGGAACAGGTCTGGGACTTTCTATCTGCTACGGAATAATCAAAAAGATGGGAGGAGATATTAAAGTAGAAAGTGAAATTGGTAAAGGAACAACCTTTACTATCTATTTACCAATAAATAAACAAGGAGGAGAAAATGAAAGTTAATTTATTATTAGTAGATGATGAAAAAGATTTTGTGGAAACTTTAAGCAAAAGATTAAGAAAAAAAGGCATTGAAAACTTATATGCTGTTTACTCTGGAGAAGAGTGTATGGATTTTTTGAATCAAAACAAAAATATCGATGTAGTCATCCTGGATGTTAAAATGCCTGGTATGGATGGTATAGAAACTTTAAGAGAAATAAAAATCAAATACCCTTTAATTGAAGTTATTATGCTTACAGGACATGGTACAGTGGAGTCAGCCATTGAAGGCATGAAATTGGGAGCTTTTGATTATCTTATGAAACCCTGTGAGTTAGAAGAGCTCTTGGATAAAATCGAACAAGCCAAGAATAAGAAAGAAGAACACGAACAAAAAATTTTAGAAGCTCAGATGAAAGAAAAAACTTCACATTTATCTTGGGATTAAAAAATGAAAGCCAAAATCTTATTAGTAGATGATGAAAAGGCCTTTGTGGAAATTTTAACCAAAAGGCTTACCAAAAGAGGATTTAGTGTAAGCAGAGCTTACAGTGGAGAGGAAGCTATTCGTCTGCTTAGAAAAGAAGATTTTGATTTAGTAATTTTGGACCTCAAAATGGAAGATATGGATGGCTTAGAAGTTTTGAACATTATAAAAAAAATGGTGCCCAACCTTTCTGTGGTCATGCTGTCAGGTCATGGTTCTGAAGATGCTGCCAGAAAAGGTCTGGATTTGGGTGCCTGTGATTACCTTTTAAAACCCTGTGAACTGGAAGAACTACTTGAGTGTATAGAAAAAAATATACCTAAAAAAGGAGGAAAGGATGCGTAAACTTTATAACCTATTACTAATGGCTTCCACTTATCAAGCTAGGTGGGAACTAAGAATGGCTAAAAACATCCTGTCTAGCAAAAAACGGCTCTTCATTTTAGGACTACTTTTAATTCCCATTATTATTGGTGGAATTGCCTTTGCAGATGACTTACCTTTAATTTTGGGTGGTAAAAAAGCCTATGCTCCTGCTTTTTATTCTTTGAATATCTTCTTGGTCTCCATAGCCATAGGCCTTTGTGCAGGTCTAATTACTGGTTGTATTGGCGCTGGTGGAGGTTTTGTTATCACCCCGGCCCTTATGAGTGCTGGCATAAAGGGAATTCTGGCAGTAGGGACAGACTTATTTCACATCTTTGCTAAAGCCATTATGGGCACTGTAGTCCACAAAAAACTAGGAAATGTTTCTGTCAAACTAGCCATTGCCTTTTTGGTTGGTTCCTTTGGCGGAGTAATTGTGGGTGGAGTCTTAAATCGGGTTATTTACGAGTTTAGTCCTGTTATGAGTGATGCTTTTATCAGCCTTATCTATGTATTTTTACTGGGATTTCTAGGTATTTATGCCCTAATGGATTTTATGAAAAGTAAAAAGGCTCCGGTAGAAGTTTCTAGTTCTTCTAGTGAGCAAGAAGGGAAAGAAGGTCTTCCCCATAAACTGCAAAAATTTAACTTACCACCCATGATTACCTTTGACGAAGATTTAGTGCCTGGAGGCAAGAAAATATCCTTTTGGTTTGTAGCTATCTGCGGTGCTATTGTAGGTTTTGTCGCTGCTATTATGGGTGTAGGTGGTGGCTTTTTAACCTTTCCCATGTTTGTCTATGTACTTGGCGTCTCTTCTTTCACCACAGTGGGTACAGATATCTTACAAATAATCTTTACAGCTGGTTTTGCTTCCATTTCCCAATACGCCATTTACGGTTATATCTTCTATACCTTGGCCATGGGTATGCTTTTGGGCTCTTTATTGGGAATTCAAATTGGAGCCCTTACCACCAAAGTAGTAAAAGGTATTTATATCAGAGGCTTTTATGCCACTGCTATCTTAGCTGGTTTTGCCAACCGCCTAATGGCTCTACCTGGAAAGTTAGGCGACATGAAGGTTATCAGTATAAATCCTCAAACAGCTAAACTTCTGGCAGAAATAGGAAATTATCTCTTTTTTGTTATTATAGGTATCTTTGCCTTTTGGGTTATAGGTAAGTTTGTAGGCAATTTAAATCAGTTAAGAGAGGAGGCTTAAGATGCTAATTAAAGATAAAAAGCACTTCTGGCTAGGTTTAATTACGCTAGTCGCCTTTTTTATAGTTCTTTATGTCATGTTTTTACCAAAATTTGGAGGTAAAAACGCCCTGGACAAGGCAGATGACTTATTCAATTCTCTGGCTAAAGGTTCTTCTTACTATTTCGACGATTTAAAGAAGAAAAATATTACTTTAAATTTTAATACAAACTATCAATTTACTTTGAATCTAGAAGAAAACATCATTAATGATACTACTAAAATACTATCTTTTCATACAGAAAACATCCGTCAAAATGGAAATGAGCTTACTTTTAGTGTAAATCTCTATAAATTTTTAGATAGAATAATTGAGGAAGGAAAACTTCTTTACAACAACGAAACCACCAGCTTAGAACAAACCTATGGGGTTCCAGCCAAAAAGGTTTTCTTTGTTTACTGGTCCTTACTCAAAGGTATAAATACTGAGCTAAAACTGGACAAAAAGGTTAAAGAAGCAGACTTGGTAGACTCAGTGCAAAAAAGAGGAGTGGAATTGGCCTACAACTTTTTGGGAATTGTTCCTGAAAAAGTGGCTAACAAAGCAGGTATACTTACCTTTGCTCTTGTCTTTTATGTGATTTATACCTTATGGTTTGGATTAGGAATATTCTATCTCTTTGAAGGATTTGGTTTAGTAATGAAAAAAGGTGCAAAAGTAGAACATTAACCTCTTCTCTTCCCACTCTCTTTGGCTTGGGGTAAAGAAAGTCTCTTTGCCCCAAGCCAACTTTTTACTTGAGGAGGAAATGAAACATGAATGAATTAAAATTTATTCTTTTAGGCATCCTGGTGGGAATTGCTGCCAGTTTTACCGGGCTTGGGGGTGGTTTTTTAATGGTGCCTTTGCTAATTTACCTGGGCTATCAAGCCCAACAAGCTGTGGGGACTTCTTTTTTAGCCATTTTGATTATTTCCATCTCTGCCTTACTAGCTCACCAAAAATTAAGTAATGTAAATTACAAACTGGGCTTCCTGCTGGGCATAGGCGGCATAATTGGAGCTCAAGTGGGGGCAAGGCTTCTGGAAAACGTGGATACGCAAATGTTTAAAAAAATATTTGCCTTTGTCCTGTTAGGACTCGCAACTTATTTATTTTTTAAAAAATAAAACACTAACATATGTTAAAATTTATTAAAGATTTATTTTTTAAAGAAAAAAAAGAAAAAATTGTAGATGAAAATTTTGCTTACCAAAACTACAAAATATTCAAATCCATTCTAACTTATAACAATCAGGCTCTCCAAATAATGTCCGAACTAGAGAGAGCTTTATCTGAAAACATTCCTATAAGCCTAAATTATATTCGTTCTCGCTGCATATCTTTAGTAACTACAATATATAAAATGATAGAAAATTTAAATATTCTTTCTAATAACAAATATAAAGATTTATATATCTATTTTGAAGAAATAGTTAAAAATATTGAAACTCATATTTCCTTTGATGAGCATCCAGCAAAAGGTGAACAAATAATTTTTTTGGAAGATATAGATATAGATTTACAAGAAAAAGTAGGTTCAAAGGTAGCTAATCTTGGAGAACTGTATAAAAAACTTAACATAAAAGTACCTTACGGTTTTGCCATTACTAAATATGCTTATCAGCTCTTTATGGAGCAAGCTAGTCTAAAGGATAGAATAAGGATTTTATTAACAGAAATAGACCCCAATGACCTGGAGTCTATTTTTCACCAGGCAAGCAAAATAAAAGAGCTAATTTTATCTACTTCCTTGCCTTCTGAACTGGAGCAAAATATTTTAACCGCTTTTGAGACCATGCAACAAAAACTAAATAAAAAAGATTTAAAGGTCTCTGTAAGAAGCAGTGCCCTGGGAGAAGATTTAGCTCATCTTTCCTTTGCTGGACAATACACCAGCAAGTTAAATGTATCTAAGGAAGAAATCATTCAGGCCTATAAGGAAGTAGTTGCCAGTAAGTACAACCCTCACGCCATTATTTATAGACTGAAGATGGGATTAAAAGATGAAGATGTAATGATGTGTGTTGGAGTTTTGGAAATGATTGCCGGAGAGGTCTCTGGAGTTGTTTACTCTGCTAATCCCATCAATTTAAGCGATGAAATCATTATAAGCAGTTGCTATGGCTTGGCCAAGGCAATTGTAGAAGGAATAATTGAAAACGATGTTTTTAAAGTAAAAAAAGATAAAGAACGCTTTGTAATTATAGAAAAAAAAATTGGCAGTAAAACAAGGGGTTATTTTTTAAAGGAAAGGGGAATTGAAAAAAGTAAAATTTCCCCTTCTCTACAAAACCAGCCTTCTCTTTCTGCTCAACAAGTTATTTTCTTAGCTCAAGAATCCAAAAAAATAGAAAGTTATTACCACTACCCTCAAGACATTGAGTGGACGCTTTCCCAAAATCAACTTTATATTTTACAAAGCCGTCCCCTTTCTGCCAGCAATACTTCCTTTACTGAAGAAGAGTTGGAAAAAATTAAAACCAGCAAGTTACAGGTGCTTTTGGAAGGAGGAGAAGTGGCCAGCCCAGGAGTAGCCATGGGCAAAGTTTACAAAGCCCAAAAAGATGCAGATCTTTGGACCTTTCCTCCCCAGGCCATTTTAGTGGTCAAAGAAGCCTCTCCCAAGTGGGCTTTGGTTTTACCTCAAGCAGCTGGGCTTATTGCTGAATTTGGAAGTGTCAATGGACACTTGGCCAATGTGGCCAGAGAGTTTAATCTTCCTGCCCTAGTAGGAGTTAAAAAAGCCTTTTCATCTCTGGAAAGTGGACAGGAAATAACCTTAATAGCCCAGCTCAAAAGTATTCTGGCTGGAATAAACCCAGAAATTGCCCAAAAATACCAATGGAAGCCGCCTCAAGTTAATTTGGAAGGCCCTGTTTTTAAAACTCTAAAAAAAATCAATACCTTTATAACTCCTCTAAATTTACTTTCTCCCCAAAAAAGCAACTTTAAACCTTCTGGTTGCAAGACCTTGCATGATCTTACTCGTTTTATTCATGAAAAGGCCGTGCAAGAAATGTTTTCCACTTCCCAGGCCAAAGACTTTACTGGCACTCTGGCCAAACAATTAAAGACCAGTGTGCCCATGCAGTGGTGGGTTTTAAATCTGGGAGATGGATTTAAAAAACCTGTAAAAGGAAAATATGTGACTCTGGACAACATCAGATCTATCCCCATGCTGGCCATATGGCATGGCATTACAGCCATTCCCTGGGAAGGCCCCCCTGTACCTGATGGCAAGGGATTGGCTAGCCTTATTTTTCAATCTACCCTTAACCCTGATTTAGAACCCCTGGTTGCTTCCAGTTATTCTCAAAAAAATTACTTTATGATTAGTAAAGATTTCTGTCATTTACAGTCTAGATTTGGTTTTCACTTCACAGGCATAGAAACTTTGGCTGGAGAAAGGACTAAAGATAATTTTATTCGTTTCCAATTTAAAGGAGGAGCTACTGACCTAGAACGCAGGAAAAAAAGGGCTATCTTTATTGGAGAAATATTAAAGGAATATAACTTTGAGGTAGAAATTATAGAAGATAAATTAGATGCAAGATTAGATAGGTATGAAGTAAAGCCTATAGTAAAAAGATTAAAAATCTTAGGTTATCTTATAATCCATACCAGACAATTAGATATAATTATGAACAACTCAAAACAGGTAGATTACTATAGAAAAAAAATAAAAAAAGACATTTCTCTGATCTTAAAAAACTAAAATAAAAAACTTCAATTGGTAGTCTTATTCTTTTCCAAAAAAGAATGTAATTGATCTAAATTTTCCAATTTATTTAAAATGGTGGGTCTGGTAACCCCCAAACACCTAGCTACCTGCGACTTGTTGCCTTGAAACTTTTCCAAGCAGTATTTAAGCACAGATACTTGAAAACAATCAGTCAAAACCTGCCACTTATTTACTATTTCTGGATTTTCTAAAATAGCTAAGGCCCAAGCTGGAAGCTCCTCTGGACTGGCTAAGCAAGATGGTCTCTCGGTGAAAAGAACCTTCTCTACTTCTTCTCTTCCTATTACTCTAGAACTGCTCTGGATAAGAAGTTTAGTAACAGTATTTCTAAGCTCTCGCACATTTCCTGGCCAACTATAATTTTCTAAAACATCCAAAGCCTCTTTGCTTAAAGAAGGTTTTTCTATCTTTAGTTCTTCACTACATTTCTGGAGATAATGACCAAGTAAAAGGGGAATATCCCCTTTGCGCTCTCTTAGAGGAGGTAGATAAAGAGTTAAGACCTGCAAGCGATAATAGAGATCTTCCCTAAAATCTCCTGTTTTCACCCTTTCTTGTAGGTCCCTGTTTGTAGCAGCTATTATCCGCACATCTACAGAAAAGGTAGTACTAGAGCCCAACCGTTCTATACTTTTGGCTTCCAATAAACGTAAAAGTTTACTTTGAATGGCAAGGGGCATATCTCCTATTTCATCTAAAAACAAAGTACCTCCTTGAGCTAACTCTACCTTGCCTTTCTTTACTTTATCAGCTCCAGTAAAAGCTCCTTTTTCATAGCCAAAAAGTTCACTTTCTAAAAGAGTCTCTGGTATAGCTACACAATTGACAACAACAAAAGGTTTGCTTGCTCTCTCACTATATTGATGGATAGCTTTAGCTACCAACTCCTTACCTGTTCCTGTCTCTCCTAAAATAAGCACATTGGCCTGGGTAGAAGAAATCTTACCAATACTTTTATAGACCTCTTGCATGGCCCTAGATTTGCCAATTAGGATTTCTCCCTTAGACACAGGAAGAGAATCAACTGTATTTATTTTTTCTTTAGCAGTAATATTTTTTAACGCTCTTTTAATTAAAAACAGAAACTCATCTACTTCAAAAGGCTTTAATACATAATCTAAAGCCCCTATTTTCATAGCCTCAATGGCAGTATGACTGGTGCCATAGGCAGTCATAATAATAACAGGCAGCTCAGGATAAAGTCTTTTAAGTGTCTTAAGACAACTTAGACCATCCATTTTCGGCAATTTGTAATCCAAAACCACCAAATCCACTTCTGTATTAGCCAAATAATCAAGAGTTTCTTCTGCACTACCCAAACTCTCTACCTCATACCCTTCCAAAGATAACAGGCGGGAAAAACTTTTTCTAAGTTGCTTATCATCATCAACAATAAGAATCTTGGAACTCATGACAATAATATCCTAAGCTGGTAAAATTATGGTAAAAATTGTTCCCACACCCACTGAGCTCTTTACAGTCAACCAACCTCCATGCTCCTCTATTATTCGCTTACTTATACTAAGACCTAATCCTGTACCCTGGTCTTTGGTAGTAAAAAAAGGTTCAAAAATTTTATTTAACAAGTTTATAGGTATACCAGGTCCATTATCTTGAATTTCAATCTTTACCACTTTGCCTACCGGTTCAATAACTCCCTTTTCTACTATAACCTCTATATTTCCACCTTTTTCTTCTAAAGCTTCACAACAGTTATTTAAAATATTAGTTAAACACTCCTGTATTTGTTCCTTATCTAGGTTGAGCAAAGGTAAATTTTCTTCAATGTCTACATTTACCTTTATTTGATACAAATTAAAACGATAAGAAAGAGTCTTTATTGCAGAGGAAACAACTTCTTCAATCTTAAGAGGCTCTAATCTTGGCTTGGGTCTTCTAGAGAATTCTAGAAAATTACTTACTATGTTGTCTATATGTCTTATCTCTTCCGTAATAACTTCAAAATCTTCTTCTTGCTCTTTTTCTAAAGTCAAAGATTTTTTCAAAGCAAATATTCTCATCTTTACTGAAGTTAAAGGAGTCCTAATAGAGTGGGCAATACCTGCAGCTAATTTACCCAATAAAACCAAATTCTTGGTCTCTTGTAGTTGTTCCTTACTTTCTTCCAACTTACTGCGAGCAAGGTCAAACTTTTTCACCAAGGTGTTCATCCTCTCCGAAAGAATTTTGATTTCATCCTCAAATCTGTGATTGGCAGGATAAACCTCAGTATTCCACACTAAAGAGCGTAAAGGAACTAAAATCTTGTAAAAAACATAATAAGCAATCAACAAAGAAAGGAAAACACACAAAGATAAAGAAGAAATTATGGAAATTTTAGCATAAAAGGCTTTTCTATTAATATTTTTAAAATATAAGTCCAACTCTTGCTTGGTTGCTTGCTTATACTTTTCACACAAGTTAGCAAGCTCATCAAACTTTTTTCTTGCTTCTGAGTGTAAAATCTTACCCTCTTCTAAGTTGTTATTTTTATAAAGAATTATTATTCTATTTCTTAAAAAATTATATTCGCTATATTTTCTTTCTATTAAAGATACATAATTAATATGCAAATCATTTTTAGACTTAATTCTAATTTGGTGTAAAAGTTCAAAGAATTTATTATTGTAGTTATCTAGGTCTTCTAGCCATTTTTTATCTTTAGTAGTCAAAAAATAAGTAACTAGACCTTTTTGTAGAAACAATTGATTTTCCAGCTCAATGGCAAAAATAGCTTCATCAACTGCCCTATCTCGCAACTCCTCAACATACTTGTTTATATTGTATACAAGAAATATAGAAATTATAGAAAACAAAAGAGAAGTAAAAACAATCGATAAAATAACAATCAAAATTTTGGTTCTAAGAGCAATATGTTCCATAAATATATAAATTTTAGGGGTAAAAGGTTAAATCCTTTTACCCCTAAGTTAAAATTACTTTATATACCTAACACATAATATCTAAGATAGATATAAAGCATTGCTAGGGCTACAGTAAGAATGGTTACAGGCACGCCGTATTTTAAGAAGCGGACAAAGGTAATGGGATAACCTGCCTTTTCACTCATACCCACTACAATTACATTGG
>LDZQ01001437.1_pt1 | contig 70039 bp, 70 predicted proteins | sample 615361 | NCBI WGS metagenome assembly LDZQ01 (sample SAMN03408297, study PRJNA278302) | terrestrial metagenome | isolation source: oil reservoir sample I2 | place: USA: Alaska, North Slope, Ivishak formation | collected 2013 | reverse complement strand
TCGAAATCTATTCTTAAGGTGAAACTATGAAATATTTTATTTACGCCAGAAAATCAACAAATAGCGAAGAAAGACAGGTTTTATCAATTGAAGCTCAGCTTGCTGAGCTAAAAGAATTTGCCGCCAAAGAAAAACTTGAAATCGTCGCCTCGCTTTGCGAGGCAAAAACTGCCAAAGAGCCTGAAAAAATATCGGCTCGAACTTTATTTTGGGCAAAAGCGGGCTTTTTCTTATCTTTAACTTGTAAAAATTTGCTTGCTTTCATTATATTTGTTAGTATAATAATGAAGGAAGAAAATATCAACAATTTTATGATAGCAAAATATGGAAAATAATCAAGGCAATAAATTAGGAAAGAAAATCAAAAAGTTAAGAACTGGTCTTGGCTTGTCTCAAGACGAACTTGCCCGTAAAGCGGATGTGCCTTATACGAATTTGACCAAGATGAAGACGGGTGTTATTAAAAAACCTTCGGTATATGTGGTGGCAAAAATTGCAAAAGCGTTGAATATAACATTAGATGATTTAATAAAATGAGTACAACTATGACACAAGCAAAGCAACTATTAACGATTAAAGAGGCTAGCGAGTGGGCTAGTAAATTCTTAAATAGAACTATAACTGAGTCAAATATTTCCTATTTAATTCAGTATGGCAAAGTAAGAAAATATAATGGAAATGGTGTAACACAAGTTGATATCAATGATTTAAAGAGATATTACGAGTCATATCACGGAAGAAGAGAGCCTAGTTGGAGAAAAAAATTAGGAGATGATTTAAATTGGGCGCTGTCATTTGAGCATGTACGTGAGAAGGAAAGAACAAAACATGTTCATCGATTACATCCCTACAAAGGAAAATTTATTCCACAACTTGTTGAGTATTTTCTTGACAGTCATACTGACAATTTTAAAACTCAAGCTTATTTCAAAGAGGGAGACATTGTTTTAGATCCTTTTTCCGGATCTGGTACTACTCTTGTGCAAGCCAACGAATTAAACATGCATTCCATAGGGATCGATATTTCTCGGTTCAATTGCATGATTACAGAAGTTAAATTATTGAATTATGATTTAAAATCTTTGAAAGAAGATATAAGAAAAACAGAGAAAGCAATTTTATCATTCAGAACTAATAACAACATCACAGCCTTTGAAAAAGAGCTAGTTCAAGAACTTTATTTATTTAATAGTAAATTTTTCCCGAGTCCGGATTATAAATATAAAGTTAATAGAGGTATTATTGATGAAGAAAAATATGGTTTAGAGAAGGAACAAATTTTCTTAAAAAAATATGAAGAATTGATCCAGAAATATAACATAAAATTAAGGCAAGATTCTCATGAAAGCTTTTTAGATAAATGGTATATAGATAACGTAAGAAAAGAAATTGATTTTGCCTTTAATTTAATTAAACAGGTCGAGGATGTAAGAAATAAAAAGATCTTAGCTGTTATTCTAAGTAGAACCATTCGATCTTGCCGGGCCACAACCCATTCAGATTTAGCCACATTAAAAGAACCACAATTAACTACTTATTATTGCTGGAAACATAAAAAAATATGCAAACCGCTATTTTCAATTAAGTATTGGTTCTCAAGGTATGCTAACGATACCTTAAAGAGGCTAGAAGAATTCGAAAAAATTAAAACTAATGCTAGATGGATAGTAATTCCTGCCGATTCAAGGACAGTAGATATTGAGCAAGAAATAAAGAAAAGAGATAAAATGCTTTACGAAATTTTTAAGAAAAAGAAAATTAAGGGAATTTTTACTTCACCGCCTTATGTTGGGCAAATTGATTATCATGAACAACACGCTTATGCTTATGAACTTTTTGGTTTTGAGAGAAAAGACGACTTAGAAATTGGTCCCTTGTATAAAGGACAAGGTGAAGACGCGAGAAAATCTTATGTTGAGGGTATTTCAAAAGTTTTGAAAAATTGTAAGAGGTTTTTAGCAGATGATTTTGATATATTTTTGGTTGCAAATGATAAATATAATCTTTATCCACTTATAGCAGAAAAATCTGGCCTCGAAATTGTAAACAGATTTAAGAGACCAGTTTTAAATAGAACTGAACGAGATAAAAGTCCATATTCAGAGATAATTTTTCATTTAAAAAATAAAAGGTAAGTTTATGGCGCTAACAAAAGAACAACACAACGAAATAAAACAATATCTGATTACAAAAATCAGACAGAAACTTGCAAGTTACAATCCAGAAACTAATTCGATGCCGTTCCATTATAGATTGTTAGGTAAAGATAGAATGGCTTTATTTTCTTTTATTCACTCCGTTAATACAATGTTAGGACAATCAATCTTTGAGCATGTGGGAAGAATTATAGCTAAACCTAAAGCCAAACAAGCGATAGATCAGTATAGAAAACTAGAAGGATACATAAGTAGTCAAGCTGTCCTTAAAATCGATCAGATAATGAGAGATTTGAGGGCAGCAAAAAGAAAACCCGACAAGGAAAAAGAAACACGAGAAGTTTTAAGCGTAGCTACCAAAGGCGATTTAGGAAGGAAACTTAAAAAACGGGTTGATTTATTTGTGGAGACTAAAGAAGGAATTGAATATTATTTTGAGCTTAAAACAGCAAAGCCTAATATAAACGAATTTACAGGTATAAAAAAGCAATTATTAGATTGGATTGCTATGCGTGGTAGCAAGAATCAAGATGTAAATATAAAGACAATTGTTGCCATTCCTTATAATCCTTACGAACCTGAGCCATATGAGAGATGGACATTGCAAGGTTTATTTGATCTAAAACAGGAAGTATTAGTTGGTGAAGAATTTTGGGATTTGCTCGGCGGAGATAGAACATATGAAGATTTGTTAAAAGTATTTGAAGAGGCAGGATTAGAATTATATGACGAAATTGATGAGAAGATGAAAAGTTTAAGGGAAAGTTAAGAAATTTATTAGTACAAAATTAGTTTAAGTTATGAGTATTCAAAAACAATTTGAGCAATTTTATGAAAAAATAAAACTTACATCTTCACAAAGAGAAGATGCAAAGAAAAAATATAATGGAGTATGTAAAAAACTACACGATCATTATTATCCTGGCACTGAATACAATGGAAGCACGAAATTATTAATTGGATCTTATGGTAAACGCACGAATATCAGGCCCCCCAGAGATGTAGATGTTTTATTTATTATGCCTGATGATAAATTTGATCAATATGATGATAATGAATCAAACGGTCAATCTCAATTATTGCAAGACATAAAGAAGATTCTTAGTGAAAAATATTCTACTACAGAGAAAATCAAGGGTTGGGGCAAGGTTGTGTTAGTTCAATTCGCAGACGGTACCCACAACATAGAATTGCTTCCAGCTTGGGAAAAAGAAAATGGTAAGTTTATTATCCCTAATACTGAAAATGGTGGATTTTGGGAAACATGGGATCCAAGGGCTGAGATAAAGAAAATAAATGATTCAGATAAAAAAACAAATGGTAAGACAAGGGCTTTAATTAGAATGATTAAAAAATGGTCGGAGAACTGTTCAGTAAAATTAAAATCGTTTCAAATAGAAGAAAAAGTAGTTGACTTTTTTTCTTCTAATGATTCAGATGAAGAATATTCCATTCTAGTTAGAGACTTCTTAGGGTACTTTTATAATTTGGTAGACGAGAAAGTGAAAAGCCATGTAAAGACTGCACATAATAGAGCTATTAAGGCTTGTGATTTGGAGAATGAAGGTAAAATTGAAGAAGCTACTGATGAATGGAAAAAGATATTTGGCAACGATTTTCCTTCTGTAGAGGGTTCCTCAAAGAGTTATCAGGAAGACAAGCCGGTTTTAGCTGATCATTCACACTGCGAGCCGTTAAGATGGCCTTTTGAAAAGATATATAGAGTAGGTATTGATGCGTATATTTATACGGAAAATAAAGCAAAAAGATTAGGGGGTATTAATTCAGACGGAAGAGTTTTGCCACCAGGTTTTTATCTTAAATTTATTGCAAGAACAAACGCAAAAGGTATTTTTAAATATTACTGGCAGGTTGTTAATACTGGAGAAGCAGCAAAACGGAATAACGATTTAAGGGGAAAAATTTTTGAAGGTAGCCAAGTTCAATGGGAACATACTAGATATCCAGGAAAGCATTGGATTGAATGTTTTATCGTTCAAGGTAATATTTGTGTTGCGAGAAGTGGTAGATTTTTTGTAAACATAAGATAACTTAATTTTTATGGATAAAGTTAACCTACAAGTAATTAGAGAATCTTTCGGAAGAGTTGCATATTCTCATAAAACACATGAGAAAGCAGCCGAAATTGAGGATAGGAATAGCAAGATAGTAAAATGGGCTAACATTATACTAACCGCGTTAACATCAGGAACTTTGATTAGTACAATTGTTACTAATCAGAATACTTTTCTTTATATAAGTGCTCTTTTATCAAGCTTAATGTTAGGTTTTACTCTTTTTCAGTTAAATTTTAATCCTGCAGAAAGAGCAGAGAAACATCGATATGTAGCAAAAGAGCTTTGGTACATAAGAGAAAAATACATTAACCTAATGGCCGATATAATAAATGGAAAATTAGGTGATGAATTGATAATTTCAAAAAGAGATCAATTAATTGAAGAACTAAAACTTATATACAAGTTTACTCCTCAAACAAATTCAAAGGCTTACGAAAAAGCCAGAAAATCACTTAAGATTGATGAAGAATTAACATTTTCAGACGAAGAAATTGATCAGTTTTTACCAGATGAGTTAAAATTAAAAAAGAATTTGCCGCCAAGCTCGGCGAAGCCGAGCAATCCGCCCTTGGCGGATTAGAAAAACTTGTAATCGTACAATCCGAAAAGGTCGCCTTCCGCGGGGCGGGCGGAAGGGGGGTCTGGGGGGAATGCCGCCCGCCCCGCGAGTTTTATCGGTTTTGGGCGAAATCGGTTCGAATTTTTTCGAACAGACACCGCCAATTGTAATTCTATTATAATAGAATGCTATGAAGTAATAATGAAAAAAAATGAAAACTCTATGGAATAAAAAACAGGAAGAAAATTTTTTTATTAAATCTTTAGAATTTGCTACGCCTGAACAATTATTTTATCAAACAAATGACAATAAACTTTACGCTTACTGGCCTAAAGGATATAAAGGAATAAAAACAACCTTACAAAGCAGAAACTCTCTCATAGGATCCTTTACAGAAAAATGGACTACTGATTTGTTTAGAGAGATAGCAAAAAATCTTAATGGGTATGCTGTTCAAGGTGCTATTTGTAATGAACTCTCTCTAACAAGACAATTACCTGCAGATGTTGCTATTTGTAAGACCAATAAAATAATACAAAAACCACAAGATATTTTAATGATAATTGAAGTTAAAATGTCTATTGTTTGGAATTGGGAATTAGTTAAAACGAATAATGGATTTAGTTTGGTTTGTATTGGAAATTATAAAACCCATCAAGGAAATCCAGGACTTCTTAGATCTGACTCAATGTTAAAAGCTATTGGTAAAAGCATAAATATCAGAGTTTCTAGTTTTGCAGCTTCAAAAATTCCCATAATAATTTTAGGAAATACACCCATAACAAAAAATTACTATAATAAAGTCGACCATTTAAAGAAAAGTGGTATTATACAAGGATTTTGGTCTGTAAATCCTCATCCTTTAGAAAACGAGGAAGAGAATATAAAACAAACCAAACAAATGGGTTTCTACAGATTTGATAATTATCAAGAACTGAAGCAATTTTCTTTAAAACTATTGACTGAAGAAAAAGAATTTTTCGCAAGCATGCAGACAAAAAGACGTTTGGGAGAAATAATCGAAATTGCGAACCAAGAACAAACATACGAAGGTAAAGCTCAGCGCTTTTTAGAATTATTAAGAGAATCTTAGAAATATGAAAGCTCAAAAATTTTATATTCAAAGAAAAAATGGAACCAAAACTAGTTCGTTTGGAACTCCTGGTCGTATCAACCACGATTCATCAAAGTTTTATAACAGTAGATTATATCAAGGATTAATTCAAGAAAAAAAGAATGTTGAGTATATTGAAAATCAAATTGAAGAAAAATATATCAACAAAATTTTTTGCAAAAGCAGTGAATCAATGGATGAATTACCTGACAATAGTGTTCATTTAATGGTGACTTCCCCTCCTTACAATGTAGGTAAAGATTACGATGATAATCTTTCTTTAGATGAATATAGAGACCTACTAAAAAGAGTTTTTAAAGAAACCTATCGAATTTTAGTACCTGGAGGTAGAGCTTGTATAAATATAGCTAATTTAGGAAGAAAACCTTATCTTCCTTTACATAGTTTTATTATTGAAGACATGCAATCAATAGGTTTTCTTATGAGAGGAGAAATAATTTGGGATAAAGGCTCAAGCGCTAGTTCTTCAACAGCCTGGGGAACCTGGTTGAAAGCAAATAATCCTGTTTTACGAGATATACATGAATATATCTTAATTTTTTCTAAAGAAACATTTTCCAGAAAGAATCCAACCAAAAGAAAAAGTACTATTACTAAAGAAGAATTTTTAGAATATACCAAAAGTATTTGGAGATTTTCAGCAGAAAGAGCAAGCAAAGTGGGTCATCCAGCACCTTTTCCTGTTGAGTTACCATATAGACTAATACAGCTTTACACATTTGAAGGAGAAGTGGTCTTAGATCCTTTTGCAGGAGCAGGAACCACATGCTTAGCTGCTCTTAAAACTAAAAGAAAGTTCGTTGCTTATGACATTAATAACAACTATTGTAGCCTTGCTGAAAAAAGAATCCAAAAATTTATGCAGGAGTTAAATCAAAGGAATTTATTTGATATTTAAAAAAATAAAATATAAATAAAATTTAAGACCTAATACACTAAAGTTAAACATATTTAGAGCTTTTATTAAATGAATTAAAATCAATATTCAAACTCAGTAAAATAAACCAAAGAAAAATTGGAAATCCAAAAAATTATCCAATCTTCAAAACACATCTTCCTCTTTTACTTAATATCTCTCTTCTCCCTCAACCTCTCCTTGTCAAAGTCCTTTAAAGGGAATATAATTTTTAGGTTATGAAAAGTTTGATTGGCACAGAAAGTATTTTAGAAAGTATCTCAGATGGTGTATTTACCATAGATTTAGGGTGGCGCATCACTTATTTTAACCGGGCTGCTGAAGAAATAACCGGTATAAAAAGAAGCCAGGCCCTGGGGAAAAGGTGCGCTGAAGTGTTTCGTTCCAATATGTGCGAACAGGAATGTGCCCTAAAAAAAACCCTGCGCACTGGTAAGCCCATTATAGGAAAAACAGGCTATATTATAAACTCTGAAGGCCAGAAAATCCCCATTAGCATCTCCACTGCGGTACTCAAAGATAAACAAGGGAAAATTATTGGAGGAGCAGAAACCTTTAGAGACTTAAGTGAAGTGGAAGAGTTACGCCAGGAGTTGCAAAAACGCTACCAGCTGGGAAAACTCATCAGTCGCTCCCCCAAAATGCAACAAATTTTTGGCATTTTACCCACTATTGCAGAAAGTTCCAGCACTGTACTCATCTTAGGAGAAACAGGCACAGGCAAAGAACTTATTGCCCAAACCATTCATCAACTAAGTGCTCGCAAGGACAAGCCTTTTATAGCCCTAAATTGTGGGGCCTTACCTGAAAATCTTCTGGAGTCTGAGCTTTTTGGCTACAAAAAAGGAGCCTTTACTGGCGCTTACAAGGACAAACCAGGAAAATTTTTACTGGCCAATAAGGGTACTTTATTTTTGGATGAAATAGGAGAAATGCCCCTTTCTCTGCAAATAAAACTTTTACGCGTACTCCAGGAAAAATGCTTTGAACCTCTGGGTGCCACCACTTCTCAAAAAGTAGATGTGCGCATTCTAGCCGCCACCAATCGCAATCTAAAAGAAATGCTTAAAAAAGGTCGTTTTCGAGAAGACCTTTATTATCGATTAAATGTACTGCGCCTGGAACTTCCGCCCTTAAGGGAAAGAAAAGAAGACATTCCTCTTTTGGCAAACTATTTTTTAAAAAAACTAAAAAAAATAGAACCCAAACCCATTACTGGTCTTAATGCTGAAGCCCTTTCCCTGCTTATGAGCTATAACTGGCCAGGAAATATTCGAGAATTGGAAAACACTATAGAAAGGGCTTATATCCTCTGTTCCCAGGGAGAAATCACCCCTGCTCACCTACCTGAGGAAATCTTTTCTCTAAAACCTACCCTCTCACCTACCAACTTCAAACAAAACAAAGCAGAACTGGAAAAAGAAATAATCCTTAAGGCCCTGGCCAAAAACAACTATAACAAAACAGCTACAGCCAAAGATTTAGGCATCCATAAAACCACCCTCTTTCGCAAATTAAAAAAACTGGGAATCAACCACCAGTAGCCAAAAGGCTACTCCAACCCCTTAAATCAGTAGCAATTTTGCTACCAAATTCCCTTAACACCCACCATCCTACAAGATAACCTTCTTAAATAATTAACAAATTTTATTTGGCATCTTCAATGCAATATGGTCCGCATGAAAATTGGGATTGTAAGCTGGCAAAAAAGAGTTGCTCCAGTTTTAGATGTAGCCACCACTTTAGAAATCTTTCAATTAAAAGAGGAAGCAATTCTAAAACAAGAAGAAATCAAGCTAAAAGCAACGTTACCCTGGTCTAAGGCCAGAGAAGTAAAAAGAACAGGGATTTCAATTCTTATTTGTGGAGCCTTATCTAAAGAACTATGGAATTACTTACTCCAAGAGAATATAGAAGTAGTTCCCTTTGTTGCTGGTGAAATAAAAGAAGTTTTAACTGCTTTTTTAAATAAAAAGCTTTCTCAACAAAAGTTTGTAATGCCAGGTTGCTGCTTACAAAAAAGGAGAAAACTTATGTTTGGTCAAGGGAACAATCCTAAAAACTCAGGAAGAAAAGGTTGCGGACAAGGACAGGGAGGAGGACGCCAGGGCGGAAGAGGCCAAGGTGGTGGAAAAGGACCGGGAATATGTGTTTGTCCTGAGTGTAATTATCAAGAAGTGCATGAAAGAGGTGTTCCTTGTTTTGAAAAAAGATGCCCCAGGTGTAATACCCCTTTAACCAGGGGATAAAAATAAAGGAGGTGGATTATGCCTAGAGGAGACAGAACTGGACCTTTGGGAGAAGGACCAAGAACGGGCAGAGGTCTGGGCCTTTGTTCAGGATACAATACTCCTGGTTTTTACAAAAGCCCAGGAGGATTTTTGGGGTCGGGAAATTTTGGCTTTGGCCGTGGAGGTCGAAGACGAGGAGGAAGATGTGGCTTTTTTGGATTTAGAGGATTTAGAAATTGGCAATATCCCAATTTTCAAGGAGAAAATTTAGCACAAGAAAAAGAACTTTTAGAAGACAGGCTGGCTTATCTAGAAAAAGAATCTGAGGCTATTAAAAAACGTCTAGAAGAGCTTCAAGCCAAGTAAAATCCCTTCTTCCATTTGCTTTAAGTTTAAGGGAAGTTCTATCAAGACTTCCCTTAAACTTAAAAAAATATTTTAAAAAGGAGAAAAAAATGAAAATCGCTATACCTACCCAGGGAGAAAATTTAGAAGCAGGTTTTGACCCTAGATTTGGAAGAGCAGCTAAGTTTATTATTTATGATACAGAAAAAAAAGAATACAAAGTTATTAATAATACTCAAAATTTAAATGCCCTTCAAGGAGCAGGTATACAAACAGCTCAAAATATTGCTAAAGAAAAAGTAGATGCACTTCTAACTTCCAACTGTGGTCCCAAGGCCTTTACTGCCCTATCTCATGCCAAAATAAAAGTATATAAAGTTGAGGCCAAAACAGTTCAAGAAGCAATAGATAAATTTTTATCCAATCAAGTAGAAATACTTAATCAAGCAAATGTAGAAGGACATTGGGCATGATTATAGCTATTGGTTCAGGAAAAGGTGGTACAGGTAAAACCACTATAGCTGTAAATTTAGCTAAATCCCTAGAAGAAAAAATAACTTTACTGGATTGTGATGTAGAAGAACCCAATGCGCAAATATTTATTCAGGGTAAAAAAATAAAAGAGGAAGAAGTTAGTGTCCCTATTCCCTGGGTTCAAGAAGAACTTTGCTCTGAATGCGCTAAGTGTTCTCATATCTGTCAGTTTAACGCTATAGTGTCCTTTAACACTATTCCCTTAATTTTTCCTGAGTTGTGCCATAGTTGTGGTGGCTGTATAAAAATCTGTCCCACTCAGGCCCTGCAGGAAAAAGAGTATCCTCTAGGCGTTATAACTACTTATCAAAAAGAACATATTACTTTGCTAGAAGGAAAACTAAATATAGGCCACCCCATGGCCCCACCTTTAATTAAAAGACTAAAAAAGAATATTTCCAGTTCAATATTAACTCTTATAGATGCTCCTCCAGGTACTTCCTGTCCTTTTATTACTACTGTAAAAAAAGCAGACTTTGTACTTTTAGTCACTGAACCAACTCCTTTTGGCTTAAATGACCTACAATTAGCAGTAGAAACCATAAGAGAATTACAAATACCTTATGGAGTAATAATCAATAAGGATTTAGCTGAAAGCAATTTGATAACTAATTACTGTGAACAAGAATCTATTCCTGTTCTCTTAAGAATACCCAATAATCAAGAAATAGCTAAGATTTATTCTCAAGGAAAAATCTTAATAGAAGAAATTCCCCTTTTTAAACAAAAATTTGTAGATCTGATAAATGAGATAAAAAAGCTCACAGGAGGTAAATAATGGCTGAAAAAGAATGTTCCAGTTGTGATCAAAAAAATAGTTGTAACCAGGATAGTTGTAAACTTGAAGAAGAAAAAAAGTTAGAAAAAAATATTAATAAGATAAAACATAAATTGGTAATTTTATCTGGAAAAGGTGGGGTTGGAAAAAGTACTTTAGCCGTAAATCTTGCTGTAGGTTTGGCTTTAGAGGGTAAAAAAGTTGGGCTCCTGGATGTAGATGTACATGGCCCCTCTGTCCCCAGATTACTTAGCCTAAAAAATACTCTTCCTCATGTGGAAAAGGACTATATGGAGCCCGTATTTTGGAGCAAGAACCTGGCAGTTATGTCCCTAGGTTTTCTACTTCCTTCAGAAAAAGAAGCGGTTATCTGGAGAGGTCCTGTAAAAATGGGGCTAATCAAACAATTTTTAAGAGATGTAGCCTGGGGAGAACTGGATTACCTGGTAGTAGATTGTCCTCCAGGAACAGGAGATGAACCTTTAAGTGTTATGCAGCTTCTAGGTAAAAAAGCCTATGGAATTATAGTCACCACTCCTCAGGAAGTGGCTATAGATGATGTACGTAGATCTATTACTTTTTGTAAAGAGCTGGAAAATCCCATTTTAGGAATTGTGGAAAATATGAGTGGGTTTATTTGTCCCAAGTGTAAAGAGAGAACAGACATCTTCCTAAGTGGAGGAGGAGAAAAACTGGCAAAAGAATTTAATCTCCCCTTACTGGCTAAAGTGCCTTTAGACCCAGAAATAGTAAGAGCAGGAGAAGAAGGATATATTTATATAAAAACCCATCCAGAAAGTGAACCAGCTAAGGAAGTAAACAACATTGTAAAGGAAGCTTTAAAATTAGATGCATAATGCATAAATTTGAGGTAAATAATGTCTAAGCCTAAAATTAAAGAAATTGTTGTTTTAAGTGGTAAAGGCGGTACTGGTAAAACCAGCCTGGTGGCTTCTTTAGCTTCTTTACTAAAAGGAAAATTAGTCCTGGCTGACTGTGATGTGGATGCAGCCAATTTACATCTACTTTTAAAACCCAAAATAAAAGAAAGTCATCCTTTTATTGCAGGAAAACTAGCTCAAATTATACCTGATAAATGCTCAAAATGCGGATTATGCCTGGAAGATTGTAGGTTTGAGGCTATCTACAAACAAAAAACCAACAACCATTTTTTTTACCAGGTAGACCCCATTGAATGTGAAGGATGCGGAGTGTGCGCCTATTTTTGCCCAGAACAAGCCATTGCGTTTAAAGAACAGGAATGCGGACTTTGGATGCGTTCTACCACTAAATATGGTCCCATGATCCATGCTAAACTGCATATAGGAGCAGAAAATTCAGGGAAACTGGTGTCTCTGGTAAGAAAAGAGGCTTACGAACTGGCTGAAAAGAAAAATTTAGAATATGTATTGGTAGATGGACCTCCAGGACTTGGTTGCCCGGTAATAGCATCTCTTACTGGTAGTTCTTTTGCTCTAATAATCACAGAGCCAACCTTATCAGGACAACATGATTTTGAACGGATATTAAAACTTACTAAGCATTTTAAAACTCCTTCTGCCCTTATTATCAATAAATGGGATTTAAATCCCCAGATAGCAGCCAGTATAGAAGAAATGGCGCATCTAAATGATTGTTCTATCATAGGTACTATTCCTTATGATGAAAGTTTTACTAAGGCTCAGCTAAAAACTCAACCTGTAATAGAAGTTAACAAAGCTTTAAAAGATAAAATGGAAATTATCTGGGAAAACATAAATAAAGTAATAAAAAAGTATAATTAAGAACAAGGAGGTATTATGAAAATTGCAATTCCCATGGCCCAAGGACAACTTTGCCCTCATTTTGGCCACTGCGAACAATTCGCTATGTTAGAGGTAAATGAACAAACCAAAGAAATTTTAAGCATTGAATATGTGGAAGCTCCACCCCATCAACCTGGTTTTTTACCCCCCTGGATGAAAGAAAGGAATGTGGATTTAATTATTGCTGGTGGAATGGGAGCTAGAGCCATTGGGCTTTTTGAACAACTGGGCATAAAGGTAATAGTAGGTGCTTCTCCAGATAAGCCAGAAAATATTGTCCAAAAGTATTTAAACAACACCCTGACTACAGGACAAAACCTATGCGATCACTAGCAACAAACACCCTGAAATCTTCAGGGTGTTTACCCAACACTTCTCCAGTACAGCTTACCTTTCTTATTGAGAATACTGCGTCCAATAATTTTTTGTCTGAGCATGGTTTGAGTATCTATGTGGAAGTAGAAGAGAAAAAAATACTTTTTGATACAGGAAGTTCAGCTAATTTTAGCTTGAATGCCAACCAACTCAAAGTAGATTTAAGTCAAACCACTCATATAATTTTAAGTCATGGCCATTATGACCATACAGGAGGTCTAGCCAGGGCTTTGAATATTGCCCCTAAAGCCAAAATAATCCTTCACCCCAATGCTGTAATTCCTAGATATAGTGTAGATGGGAAAAAGGAAGTCAAATTTATAGGAATTAATATAAATAGTAAAAAAGCCTTGCTAAATATAGATGATGAACAAATCATCTGGAATTCAAGCCCTCTTTTCTTGTCTCCTTACCTGGGTATAACCGGATTTATACCCAGAGAGTATGAATCCACAGCCAACAAGAATTTTTTTGAAGATTTAGAATTAAAGAGAAAAGATATTATTCCTGATGAGCAATCCCTGTTTATTCACAAAGAAGATACATTGATTATCCTTACTGGATGTTGCCATGCAGGGATTATCAACACCCTGGAATATATACAATCCTTAACTAAGGCCCAGAAAAAAGAAATAATTTTAATTGGTGGACTTCACCTCTATGGTCATAATGAAGAAGAATTAAAAACTCTTTCAGAAAAATTAAAGAAATATAATTTTAAACTTCTAGTTCCCTGCCATTGTACGGGCAAGCAAGCTATCTCTTACTTAAAGGAAGTGTTTCCCCATAAAGTTTATCCAGGACAAACTGGCCTAAAACTTACCCTTTAACCTCTTTTCCCCGGGTTTAGCAATTTATCCTTGCCAGAAGTATTTTTTTTACTCTAAAATACTTTTCATCACCTTAACCAGGTGGATAAAATATGAAAAAAATCTGGGGAACTTTAGATCCTTTTTTTGAACCTGGGCCCATCCTAGGTAGAAAAGTAGCTAATGGCAATTTTTTAAAATTCTTACTTCTCCACGACTATTTTGATGAATATCATTTTTTCCTACCCTCTCCTAATATCAAAGATTATGTACAGAACTTTTTAGAAGAAAATTTTCCTCTTTCCATTGTAAAAAAAGTAAAGTTATTTTTAAAAACCCAATTACACCACCAAATAAAAACTAATTCTTATTTTTGTTTTCACCTTTCTGACTGTATAAATTACCCTCAATACCTATCTTCTTTTAGAAATTTCTGGCAAAAGGACTTTCCCATAACCTCTATAACCCATAGCTTAAATTATAACAACTTTATTTACATCTATCTTTCTCATCTAACCTCCTCCTGGTCTCCTCAAGATGTCATTATCTCCACCTCTTATTCTGGCAAAAAAGTCTTAAAAAACTTTTACCGTCATCTACAGCAACATTTAGGAATAAAGCCAGAGCTATCTCCTCCTAAAATCAAAGTCATTCCTCTGGGAGTGGAAGAAAAATTTTTTACCTATAAGGAAAATAAACTGAACATACGCCAGAAGTTAGGTCTTCCTCTTACTTCTACCTTACTGCTTTACTTAGGAAGACTATCACATTCTTCTAAAATGGATATAATACCCCTGCTTAGGGCTTTAAAACAAGCTCAAGACAAATTAAAAGAAAAAATACCTTTAGTTCTGGCTGGACAGGTAAATTTTGAAGAAAAGGTTTTAGAAACCTATCAAAAAATAGCTAATTTTTTAAACTTAGATATTTACATATTTACCAATATATCTGAAGAAGAAAAAATAAATCTATTAAATGCTGCTGACATATTTTTATCTTTAGTAGATAACTACCAGGAGACCTTTGGCTTAAGTATTCTGGAAGCAAAAGCTTCTTCTCTATGTGTGCTAGCCTCTGATTTTGATGGCTATAAAGAATTAATAAAAAATGAAGAAGATGGTTTTTTGATTTCTACCTATGCGCCTGAAAACAATCTATTTTTACAATCCTATTCCCATCTTTTATCTGACAATCAAAATGATCTCCTATTATCTCAAAATGTGGGTTTTGATTATAAAAATTTCATGGATACCCTACTTTTAGTCATAAAAAACAAAGAACTTAGAAGAACAATAGGTAATAAGGCCCAGAAAAATGCCCAAAAATATTTATGGTCTAAGATAATTCTAAAATATATTAAACTTTGGGAAGAGCTAAATGAACAAAAAGTCATAAACAAGGAAGTTCATCCTTTAAGCTTTTCTACCTTTAAGCTTTTTGACCACTATCCCACTACCACTTTAAAATCTGAACAAATTTTGCGGTTATCTAGCTTTGGGCATAAGGTTCTGGCTCAAGAAGATACTCCTTCTCTTTACTTGTTTTTAGAAGACTTTATAAGCCTGGAACAGGTAAATTTCCTTTTACAGAATTTAAGCAAACCCAAAAGTTTGCACCATCTTATTCAGATTTTAAAAAGCCAGTTTGCCCTGCACCAGGAAGAGGGTTCCTTTTTGATTTTTTGGTGTTTAAAACAGGGGCTTATAGAGAAAATTTATTAAGCTTTGATAAATGGGCCTATTTTTTTCTGGATTAAGAAGACTTTTTTGTTTAAGGAAGGCCAGGTTTTGAACTTATCCTAACCTTTCCTTTAGGGGACTAAAATGGATTTTAAACTTTTTCTGTCCACTTTTGCCACTTTATTCCTGGCTGAGCTGGGAGATAAAACTCAGCTAGCTTGCGTTTTACTCACAGCCCAAAGCAGAAAACCCTGGACTGTTTTTTTGGGCTCATCTCTGGCACTGGTTTCAGTAAGTCTTTTGGGGGTGCTTTTGGCTGATTTTATTTGTAATTTTTTACCCACAGCCACAATCAAAAAAGTGGCTTCACTTGGCTTTATAGTCGTGGGTCTTCTTATGTTTTTTGAAAAAATCTAGAAAAGAGGTAAGTGTAGCCCATGAATGTTTTTGATGTGTTTTTTTATTTATCAATGGTAGCAGGCTTTTTAATGGTCTTTAACCTTGGAGCCAATGACGTAGCCAACTCCATGGCTTCAGCAGTGGGAGCCAGGGCTATTACTGTGAAACAGGCCCTGTTTATTGCTGGTATTTTAAATGTAGTAGGAGCGGTTTTTTTTGGCGCTCAGGTAACAGCTACCATAAGTAAAGGTATTATCAATCCTAGTAACATTAGTGATCCCAAGCTCATCATGCTGGGCATGTTTGCTGCCCTTCTTTCTGCAGGTTTTTGGGTCTTACTTTCTACTTTAGGAGGATTGCCTGTTTCTTCTACTCATTCCATTGTAGGTGGTATTTTTGGTTTTGGACTGGTGGTAGGCGGGCCCAACGTGGTCAACTGGGGAAAAATGGGAGGAGTAGTTTTATCCTGGATTATTTCTCCTTTTTTTGCTGCTCTAATTGGATTTTTTGTCTTTTCTCATATTCGAAAATACATACTTTTTCAAAGAGACTACTTAGAAAAAGCCAAGATCTGGGCACCACGCTGGATAGGCATAACCTTTGCCCTTATCTGTGGTTCCTTTTTGTACAAAACACCTGCAGGAAAAAACTTACATCTTGTCTGGTACCAATCTCTTTTAGTTATTATTTTTACAGGACTTATCTTCTGGATAATAGGTAGGTTTATAATCAGAAAACTTTTTGCTGAAACCATAAAAAGTGCAGAAAGTGTAGAAGAAATATTTAGACGCCTCCAAATCCTAACTTCCTGTTATATGGCCCTATCTCACGGAGCCAATGATGTAGCCAATGCTGTTGGACCAGTAGCAGCAGTATATCTCATAGCTAAACTCCACACCTTTTCTCCCACTGCCCAGGTTCCAGTATCCTTTTTGCTTTTAGGAGGAGTAGGTATTGCCACAGGTATTTATTTATTAGGGCGTAAAGTAATTGCTACTGTGGGTAAAAAAATAACCACTTTAACCAATACCAGAGGTTTTGCCGTGGATTTTGGGGCAGCCACTACCGTTCTTCTGGCTTCCAACCTGGGCCTTCCTGTCTCCACTACCCACTCAGCAGTGGGTTCAGTAATTGGAGTAGGTTTGGCCAGAGGATTTTCAGCGGTAAACTTTAAAATACTCTGGAAAATTTTCTTATACTGGATTTTAACAGTACCTTTTGCAGCCTTAACCACTATTATATTTTTTCAAATTTTAAAATGGATAGTATATTAATCAGGAGGGATATATTATGAAACTATTAAAACTTCCCCTATTTGGTCTTTTGGCTCCCAAGTCTCCTATGGAAAAGTTAATAGAACACTACGATAAAATAGCAGGTTGTATAAAAATTATTAAAGAATCTTTAGAGTGCTATGTATCTGGTGGAGGAGCTTGTCGAGAATTTGTTGAACTTACTAAAGAAATAGATGAAATTGAAAATCATGCTGATAAAATAAAACGTAATATTCGCAATCATTTGCCCAGAAGTATGTTTATGGCTGTAGATAAAACTCTATTTTTAAACTATACAAAATCTCAAGACAATATTTTAGACTCTGCTCAAGATGCCTTACAATGGCTTGGAATGCGTCAGGTAAAAATAAGTGAAGAATTTCAAAAAGATCTTATCTTTTTAATTGATGAAGTAGCAACCATTACTGAACTTTTAGGACCAGCTTTAAAGGCAACTATTGATTTAGTTCATGGAGAAAATTTGGATAGAGAAGGGACAAAAGAGCACTATCGTAAAGTAAGAAGGGAGCGCCACAATATTCAAAGGACCAAAAGAGAACTGACCATGAAAATTTACAACTCTGATTTGGATTTTAAAGATATTTACCAGCTCATTCACTTTGTTCAATGTATAGATGACATGGCTCATAACTGTGAAAATTGTGCAGATATTCTAAGGGCAATGATTGCTAGATAATGTTTAGACGTTGTCTTGGCCTTTTACTTTTAATTTTTTTTAGTTACCTGGCTACAGCCAATGGAGAAGAACTTCCCTGGCATTTAGAAGCGGACAAACTCTATGCCAGCGAAAAAGGAGGTTATATAGAAGGTTTTGGGCGGGTAATGCTCACCAGAGGAAAAGACTATCTTTTTGCAGACTATATTCGCTATTACAAAGACACCAACTGGGCCTATTTAAAGGGTAAAATAAAAATCAAATGGCAAGATGATTATCTGGAAGGAGAAGAGGCAGAGTTTAATCTAAAAGATAAAGTGGGCTGGGTAAAAAAGGGGAAAATTTTTATCTCTCCTGAACATATTTATATCTATGGAGATTATTTAGAAAAAAAAGGTCAAAATATTTATAAGTTTGAAGAAGCTACGCTTACCAGTTGTGATGGCACACACCCTGCCTGGTCTTTAAGCACCAAGTCTGGAGAAATTACCTTAGAAGGTTATGCCAAACTCTGGCATCCAAAGTTCAGGATAAAAAACACACCAGTACTCTACTCTCCCTTTTTACTCGTTCCAGCCAAGACCAAAAGACAAAGCGGCCTACTCATCCCTGAAATAGGCTCTTCTTCCAAAAAGGGATTTAATTATAACCAGCCCTATTACCAGGTCATCAATGCTGAGCAAGACCTGACCCTTTTTGAAAACTACTATTCCCTGAAGGGAATCATGCGCGGCCTGGAATACAGGTTTACCCCCAATGTCCAAACCAAAGGTTTGCTTAGAGGAGATTATTTGTACGACTCCAAAATAGCTACCACTGAAAACGACGAAGAATCTGAATTTCAAGACGATGGCCTTATCAGGCCTAACCACGACCGTTATTGGTTGCGGGGTAAAATAGATTCTTTTCTCTTTGATCCAGAGTGGAAGCTCAAACTGGATCTGGATTATGTCTCAGATCAAAATTATTTAAGGGAATTTAAAACAGGACTTTCTGGTTTCAATCAAAGCAGGACTAATTTTTTAAATGAATTTGGACGCGATATAGAAGAAACAGATGATTTGACCAGGACCAATACCTTAAGCTTATTCCATTCTTTTGAAAATTTTTCTCTTACAGGCAAAGTTGTTTACACTGAAAACTTAAACTACAAAAATCACAACCTCCCGGCCAGTAAAGACCCCACAGTACAGCGCCTGCCAGAACTGGATTTAAGTTTTTACAAAACTCCTCTTCCCTATTTAGGTCTGGATGTAGAAGGAAATTTGAATACGGTTTATTTCTGGCGGGAATATGGAACCAAAGGAGAAAGGATAGATATTTATCCCAAAATAAGTAAGACTTTTAAACTCTGGCATACTACTATTATCCCCAAACTGGGTTTTAGAGAAACCCTTTATCTCATCGATAGATTTGAAAATGAAAGTACTCTCATAGATCAAAACAGTCATATTCAAGCCAGAAACATCTATGACTTTAATCTTGATACCTACACAGAACTCTTTAAAGTCTACGACCTGCAGGACTCGCCTTTAACCGAAGGAGAAAACCATTATAGCAAACTCAAACACAATTTAAAGCCAGAAATTACCTATAGTTTTCGGCCAGAAAAAGACCAGAGGGAACTCCCCTATTTTGACTCTGTGGATAGGTTGGGGCCAGAAGAAGAACTTACCTATTCCCTGACCAATCTTTTTACCCTGCGTAAAGACACCTTGAGTAATGGCACCTTGCAAAAAGAATATCTTGATTTTTTGCGCTTAAAGCTGGAGCAAAGCTATAACTTTAGAGAAGCCAGAAGAAATAATGACCTTGAAGAGTATCCCAGGCGCCCCTTTTCTGACCTTCTCCTTGAAGCCAATCTAAATTTTAACTCTTACCTTAGCTATACAGGTAACACCTATTATTCCTTTTATTTAAAAAAAATCACTGAACACGAACATACCCTAAGACTTACTTATCCAGAAAAATTAAGTGGCTTTTTTAGTCTGGATTTTGAAAGGGAAATAGATGAATATACCCGTAAACGCACTGAAGAAGTAAAAATTCTTAAATGGGGAGGAGATATTCTCTTTATTCCTCGCTGGAAAATCTCCCTCCTCTTTAGACACGATTTGGTAGCAGATAGAGACCTGGAAAAAACCTTAATCCTTACTTACCTGCATCAATGCTTTAGTCTGGAGTTCACTTTCTCCAGAACCGATTATGAAGACCGTTTCCAGGTTATGGTCAATCTGCTCAATCTTGGCTCCTTTGGGGGAAAATAATGCTCCGTCCCTCCATAAAAGTCCTGCCTCCAGAAGTACAAAACCAAATTGCAGCAGGAGAAGTAGTAGAAAGACCAGCTAGTGTCTTAAAAGAACTCCTGGAAAACAGTTTGGACGCCCTGGCCACTTCCATAAAAGTCTATCTCCAAAGAGGTGGGTTAGAGCTCATCCAGGTAGAAGATAATGGAGTGGGCATCCCGGAGGAAGAACTGGAATTAGCCCTTACCAGACATGCTACCAGCAAAATCTCCTTTTTCCCCGACCTGCTTTCCATCTCTACCTATGGTTTTAGAGGGGAAGCCCTTCCTTCCATTGCCTCAGTATCTCAGCTCAGTTTAAGCTCTAAAACTCTAGAGCAGGAAAGTGGCATGGCTGTAGAGGTCCATTTTGGACAGCTTTTAAAAAAATACCCCTTAAGCCATCCCCCTGGAACCAGAGTCAAAGTGGAAAACCTTTTTTTAAATGTACCTGCCAGGCTAAAATTCTTAAAAACTCCTGCTACTGAGAAAAATAAATGTATCCAGGCCTTTATTCGGGAAGCCTTGCCGCACACCCAGGTGGAATTTCTTTTATTTGTTGAGGGAAAAGAGCATTTACACTTTTACAAGCAGGAAAAGCCCTTATTGCGCCTTCAAAAAATCTGGCCTGAATCCATAACCCAAAATCTCTTAGACTTTAATCTGAAAAAAGAAGATATAACCATTTCTGGATATACCAGTAAGCCAGAATCCATCCAGGCTAGAGCAAATAGAATATTTGTATATGTCAACAATAGGCCTGTGCAGGATAAAATTATTTTAAAAGCTATTAGAGAAGCTTATGCAGGAAAAATTTTACGCAATGAATTTCCCCAAACTCTTCTCTTTATCCACATTCCTCCAGAATTGGTGGATGTAAATGTACACCCAGCAAAAACAGAAGTACGTTTTACAGAAGAAGGTCTAATTTTTAGCCTGGTCAAAAAAGCTTTAGAACAGGTTTTAAGTCCTAAAATAACCTATTCTTTTGAAGTAAAAGAAGAAATAAAGCCAGCTCTAATGGATAAAAAAGAATTTTCTTTACCTTTAACAGAAAAAGATATTTCTGAAGTAAAAGAAGTTGCTGAAAATAAAGCTCCCTACACTCCAACCAGTCTGGAAGGTCTGGAAGAAAAATACTCTGAACCTGCCCAAAAAGATAATTTAATTTATCTGGGACAAATAGATTCCACCTATTTACTCTTAAAAGATAGGGAAAATTTTTTACTTTTAGATCAACATGCTGTACATGAACGCATTTTGTTTGAAGAGTTAAAAAACAAAAAAATTGAAAAAAAACATTTGCTTTTACCTCTAACTATAAAACTCTCTCTATCTGAGCAGGAATGCTTTCAAGAACTTTTTGGCTATTTAAGTGAACTTGGATTTAGTGGTGAATTAAAAGAAAATATCCTGCACTTAAAAGCCATACCTGGCTTGCTTACCCCAGAACAAAGCACCTCTTTTCTCAAAGAAATATTGGTGAAAAAAATAGATAAATACGAAGAGCTATTAAAGATTATGGCCTGTAAAGGAAGTATAAAGGCCAAAGCCACTTTAACTACAGATGAAGCCCTGGGTCTTATTTTAAAATGGCAAAGATGCCCCAACAACTCCTTTTGCCCCCACGGAAGACCTACCTCTCTCCCCCTCAGGGCAGAAATGTTTCATGCCCTTTTTAAAAGAACTTAAGTTTATAAAATTTATAAAATGTAGTTATTTTTAATATCAAAAAACATTAATAGATATAAAGCAAATTTTTTCTAATCAAGAGTTTAAAAGTAAAAAAATGATCCAAATAAACTTAATGATGGAAAAATCAATTTCTTTATTTTGTAGCTAGGGCCTTTTCAGATTCTAAAGCTTTTGCGATCTGTTTTTTGAAGGAAAGAATATTATTTTTTAGGGTATCCCAGATAGATTCTATATCAATACCAAAATAATCATGAATCAAAACATCTCGAAACCTGCAGCTTCTTTCCATTCCACATCTGAATATTTTATTTTTATTTATAAAGGAATTCTTTTTACTACTTCACCAATTACTTCAAAATTTCTTATGACTGCATCAACCACCATCTCATTTTTGCAAAACTCATCAAAAGAAATGTTGTTTGTATACCTTTCTATCTTTTCAATGCAAATTAAAATATCTTCTATAAAAAATATACACTCCCTTTATTTAGACATACTCAACCTCACTAAGAATCATTTTCCGCAGTCTAGATTTAAGAGCATTTTTTATAACAAGATCTACTTTCCTCTCCAAAAGTTTTTCAAGATAGCATTTTAGTTTAATATAATTAAAAAAATCTTTATGACCTTTTTTAAATTCCACAAGAATATCTACATAACTAATTGAAGACTGCTCTCCTCTAACAAATAACCCAAGTATCCCTATTTCTTTAACATAAAAAACTTTTTTATATATTCTTTATTCTCTCTTAATTTTGTCTCTATTATGTTTACATCTATTCTATTATTAATATTTTAATCTAACCCTTTAAAGAGTATTAAATATATTTATAACCAAATTTTTTAAAATTTGTTAACATATTATTATAACTTACTTTACAATTTTTTTATACCTAATTATAAAATTAATTTTAGCTCAAAAAAATAAATATAACATTGTGGTATTAGAGATATATACTTTACAACATCTATCATTAAACAATCAAAAAACTATATACATTTTTAAACTACTAATTCACTATTCACGGTTTACAGCTAAGAATTCAAAGAGATTAATTGCTATTTCAGATTGGTAAAAACTTAAGGCAACAAAGCTGGCTAATATTTCTTATAACCTCATTTTACTTTTATTATCTAAGTTTATTATTTTGATAACAAAAACTTGTCAATAAAGATTTCGCCAAAGACTATGTCATTTTATCCAGCAAACAACCAGTTTGTAGTGGTGGTCATCAACTAAATTAAAGTCTACTGTAAAGACTGAATCTGGATTGCAAACATTTTCAAACCAGCACTCTGGATATTTTGAGGATACAAAAAACTGGTTAAATACACTTTCTTTAATGTTATCAGAAGAGTAAACCATAAAAAAATCTCCTACCGCCCAGGTTGAAATTTTCCCTTTCCCCGAGGGGGAAGGATAACAAGATAAGAGAACTAATATACCCTCATCTTAAACTAGCCTAGGCGACATCTTCCCTGACATGTTGGGATATTGGGCCTTGGAAATTTGACTATTTTAGAAAAAAGTTTAAATAGTTCTGCAAGAGATAAAACGCCAATGGACAAAACATCTATTTTTGATAGAAGTATTTTTAAAATGAGTAATGAGGTATCGTCTCAAATTAGCAGAAGAGGATCTTTTACTAAGACCGACATTGACAATAGGACTAATATATTAGCTAATTTTATAAAAAGTATATGTCCATTTTAAAAACGCAACAATCGGGTGCACGTAGGCTCCCAATCAGCTAAGGTATTTGGTTTTGTTTCATAATGGCAAGTGAATAATGAGGTTAAGTGAAAAACAGAGAGATGATTAAAACTTGCTATATCATAGCTGGACCAAACGGAGCTGGTAAAACTACGTTTGCAGAAGAATTTTTGCCAAAGGATGCTAAATGTTTAAATTTTATAAATGCCGATTTGATAGCAACAGGATTATCTCCATTTCGACCTGAAGTAGCAGCAATAAGGGCTGGCAAATTGATGCTTGAACTGATAGACCGATGCATTCAAAAAGGAGAATCATTTGCTTTTGAAACCACATTATCTGGAAGAACTTATACCAAGAAAATCAAATATATGAAGGCGAAAGGTTACAGGGTATTCATTTATTTTTTAAAATTGGCTTCGGTGGATCTGGCAATAGAGCGTGTGAAATTACGTGTAGCTGAAGGGGGCCATGATGTGCCCGTAGAAGACATCAGGCGTCGTTTTCACCGAAGTTGGAAGAATTTTCAGGAGATTTATAAACCTTTGTGTGATGGTTGGGTAGTGTATGATACATCTGGACCTAAACCAATTATTGTTGATAAATCGGGTGGATATAATGGAAAATAAATTTGATGACCATGTCTTGTTAGGACTAAAGGCATTAAAGAGAGCCGCATTTAAGGCTATAGAAGAAGCAAAAAAGAGAAATTTAAAAGTGCCAATTTGGAAAGACGGTAAAATTGAATACATAAGTCCTGAAATAGACACCACACAAAATGCTCCAGTTGACCATCAATCTGCTGCGCTCCATAGCGACAGGTGAACTTGGGGCGGAATTTGTGACCCTGTAACATTATTTCTGGAGGATATTTAAAATAATAAATTTCACGAATATTTTCAATTGATCATACCATCTTTTAATTTTTCAGGTAAAATAGTAATTTTGTCCTGTGAAAATTTTCAATATCTTCTTTTGTAGTATTTGCTATTGTCTATTCTATAACTATTTAAAATATATTTCTTTAATTTATTTATCAGTAAAATAAAAAACTTATTATAATTTTTATACTGCTTTATTCTTGGATATACCCCAAAAAATTGCTCTAATATATTAGAAATATGTTGAAATCTAGATAGCAACCTGTAATAAATATTAATAAAATAAACCAATTAAAAAGTTAAAAATTTTGTATAAATAATTTTTCAACATTTATTGACACACAATTTTTCTTGGGATAATTTGGAAATTAAGTAAGTTAATGAAATATAAGTTAAGTGATAAAATTATATGACACTAACAAAAAAAATTATTTTTTGCGATTAAATACTTCTTTTGCCTCTACTTATCTCCTAAATAAATTTCATCTACCCTACAGTCTAATGGTCAGTACTACAGCCACTAAAATCAATACAGCTCCCATATACCCCGTAAAGCTTAATACCTCTCCCCAGAAGAAAAAGGCCAGTAAAGAAGCTACTACAGGCTCTATAGTGGCTACCATGGAAGCTTTAGAGGCTTCTAGCTGTTTAAGCCCCTGATAATAACTTAAATAAGCCAGATAAGTAGTAGCAAATCCCAAACAAAATAAAGTAAATAAGGCTTGATTAGAAGGAAGTGTGCTGGGAAGGAAAAAGAATAAAGGCAAGCAGCCTAAAGGCAAAATATAGGTAAAAATAGTAAAAGAGTTATAGTGGGTTAATATTTTTTTGCCCAAAATATAATATAAAGCATAGGTAAATCCAGAAAGAAGCCCAAAAAAAATTCCTAAGTAGTTAATTTTAACCTGAACATCTTTTCCCGAAAAGGAAATCAGATATACTCCTACCAAAGTTAAACCCAGAGCGATTAATTTTAAAGGACTAATTTTTTCACCTAAAAAAACTCTGGCTAACACAATTACCCAGGCTGGCGCAGTATAAAGCAACACAGAAGCAAGACTTGCTCCTACCCTGGCTACAGCCAGTTGATAAGAAAGGAAAAACAGGGTTACACAAAAAAAACTAAAAACAAAAAATAAAGGTAGTTCTCTAAGTTCAATCTTAATACTTCTCTTAATCAAAGCATGGACAAAGAAAAAACACCAGCCAAACATGGCTCGATAAAAGGCAGCTTCTAAGGGGGTAACTCCTTGGGCAAAGGCCAGTTTAGCCAGAGGTCCAATGCTTCCCCACAAAGTAGCAGCTAATAAAATAAAAAAATAACCCTGAAATTTACTAAAAGTTTTGCTTGCAATCATATTTTATTTATAAAAAAAGTCTCCCCATTCTGAATGAGGAGACTTTTTAAAATTCATCTATATCTTTTCTTCATTACTCTTTAAAGGCCAATAAAACGGGGCTGGCCACATAAATAGAAGAATAGGTACCAACCAGAATACCAATAAACAGAGCAAAAGCAAAATCATGAATTACTCCACCACCAAAAATAAGCAAACTTAAAACAGCAACTAAAGTGGTACCAGAGGTTAAAATAGTTCTGCTTAAGGTCTGGTTAATACTTTTGTTGATAGTTTCTGCAAAAGATGAAACTTTTTTATCTTTTAAATTTTCTCTAATCCTATCAAAAACAATTATAGTATCATTTAAAGAATAACCAACAATTGTAAGCAAGGCAGCTACAATAGTTAAATCAAATTCCTTGCCCAGTAAAGAAAATATTCCTACAGTAATAGTTATATCGTGAATTAGAGCTACTACTGCTCCTAATGCGTATTTTAGTTTTAAATACCAGCATAAAAACAAGGTTATAAGCATGGCAGCCACAATAAGCCAGCTTATGGGGACAGATAATAATTTTAAAATATAAACCCCCAATCCCAAAGCTCCAGCCATAAGGACAGCAATTGCCCACTTATGCTCAAAACGGCCAGAAATATAAATGGCAATTAGCAAAACAGCAAAGAACAAAGCTTCCAGAGCCTTGTTGCGCAAATCAGAGCCCACCTTGGGTCCAACCATTTCCAAACGCTGAATCTCAAAGGATACATCCTGAGGAAGATTTTTTTGTAAAGCTGCACTTACTTCTTTTCTTATCTCTTCACCACTTTGTTTGCCCAGAGAAAGCCTTAACAAGTATTCATTGTCAGCTTCTGAACCAAAACGCTGCACCACAAGTCCTGGCAGGTTGGCCTGGGCTAAAGCCTTTTTGACTTCTTTTACTTCTATGTTCTTAGAAAATTTAACCTGAACAATTACTCCACCGGCAAAATCTATTCCATACTTGGGTCCACCCTGAACCAGCAGGGAAATAATACCAATCAAGATTAAAATTCCTGAAAGTAAAAAGGCAATTTTTCTGAGCCCTATAAAATCAAAGTTAGTATTTGGCTTAATAATTTGTAACCCCATTTCTGCCCCCTTAGATATTTAGAGTCTTAACTTCTTCTTTGCTGGAGAGCCACCAATCAAAAATAGCCCTGGACACAAAAATTGCAGCAAACATGGATGCCAAAATACCCAGAGTAAGAGTTACAGCAAAACCTCTAATGGGTCCTGTTCCAAACTGGTAAAGAATAATAGCTGCAATTACAGTAGTAACATTGGCATCTAAAATAGTCAGAGTTGCTCTGGAAAACCCTTCTGCTATGGCCTTGCGGGGAGTAAGCCCCTGCCTTAATTCTTCCCTAATCCTCTCAAAAATCAAAACATTGGCATCTACAGCCATACCAATGGTTAAAATAATACCAGCGATACCAGGCAGGGTTAAGGTAGCACCAAAAGCAGCCAGACCAGCCAAAATCAAGATCAGGTTAAAAATGAGAGCAGTATCTGCAATCAATCCTGCAAAGCCATAATAAATCAACATAAAAATTACCACCAGAGCACCACCCAGCAAGGCAGAAAAGACACCTTTTTGAATGGATTCCTGTCCCAAAGAAGGCCCAACACTTCTTTCTTCTAAAATCTTGACTGGAGCAGGCAAAGAGCCAGCTCTTAAGACAATGGCCAGGTCGTGAGCTTCATCAGTGCTAAAATTACCTGTAATGCTCGCCCTACCCCCAATAATTTTTTCTTGAATTACAGGAGCAGAATAAACCTTGCCATCTAAAACAATAGCCAATCTCTTGTTTACATTTTCACCTGTAATGCGTTCAAAGATTTTAGCTCCTCTAGCATTAAAGGAAAGGGAAACATAAGGACGTCCAAAAGAATCAAAAGCCACATTGGCAGTGGTAATGTATTCTCCTGTTAGCAAAGGAGTATCTATCAAAACAATGGGTTGCTTACTTTCCTCTCCAGAGGGTAAGGTTTTATATAAGTAATAAATTTTTCTGCCTGGAGGTAAAATGTTTTGCTTGACCTGTTCTAAGCCCACGCTGTCATCTACCAGCATGAATTCCAAATGAGCAGTCTTGCCTATCACCCTGATAGCTCTATCTGGATCTTCTAAACCAGGAAGTTGAATCTGAATTCTATTGTCAGCTTGTTTTCTAATATCAGGCTCAGCAACGCCAAATTGATCTATACGGTTACGAATGGTCTTTACTGCCTGATCCAGAATCATTTTGCTTTGTTGTTCTTTATACTTTTCTTTAAAGGCCAGAACATAAACCAATTGCTCTCCTGACCTTTCCTTTTTAATTACTCGCACCATGGGAAAGTATTTTTGCAATAAATCATCTAACTTTTCCTGGTCAGAGCTCTTAAGTAGAGAGAAACTTAAAAACCCTTCCTTGGTTAAAAGAGGTTTTAAAATAAAAATTTCTTTATCTCTTGCCTCTTCTCGAATATCTTCTCCCAGTTGAATCAAAGAATTTTTCAGGGCAGTTTCCACATCCACGCCCAGAGTAAGATGGATGCCACCTTTTAAATCCAGTCCCAGGTTTATCTGGTTGGAAGGTAAAAATTGGGCCAAAGAAGAATTTTTTACTCCAGGAAGAGAAGGAAGAGTATAAATAATACCAAATAAAAGCACTACTAAAATCAACAAAAAACGCCATCTAATCCCCATGCTCATAGACTTCTACCCCTTTTAACGTTTTTAAACAAAAAAAGCCTGGCTTTAAAACCAGGCTTTCTTAACCAAAAAACTTTATTTTGGCTACTTTTTCTCTTTGCCTTTTTTTTTGCGCCTTTTCTTCCTTTCTTTCCGGATTGGCCAGGCCTGCGATATATCCTCTATTTACCTGCAATTCCACTCCATCTGCCACCTGAATCGTAATAACATCTCCATCAATATCCACAATCCTACCATACAGGCCACCACCAGTCATCACTCTGTCACCCTTGCGCAAACTAGCCAGCATCTCTCTATGTTGTTTGGCCTTTTTTTGTTGAGGACGAATAAGCAAAAAGTAAAAAATAGCAAACATTAAGATTAAGGGCAAAAAGGCCCCTAAAGGACTACCCTGTTGACCTTGAGCCCCACTTTGGCCCATGGCATAAGCAATACTTACCAAATCCATAACTCCTCCTAAATTTTTTCCTAAGTTAAAGTCTTTTTACTTAGGGCTATTAAAAGCAGAAAGTCAACTCCTTTTCAGTTAAAAATTTAGAGAGGAGTAGGTCCGAGTTTTTTTTCAAGGGGAGTTTGTACTTCTTTGCCTGTTCTGGAAATAATTTTTACTTCTATCTCCACCTCTTTATTTTCTCTTTTTAAGGCTTCCTTTAATAAGGCAAGTAAGCCAGCACAACAGGGAACTTCCATCTGGAAAAGGGTAATTTTGCGTAATTCATTGTGCCTTATAATCTCCTGAAACTTTTCCAGATACTGAACTGTATTGCTAAGCTTAGGGCACCCCAAAAGCACTGCCTTATTTTTTAAATTTAATTTAAAAAAATCTGGCCAGGCCGGGGGAACACAATCAGCAAAAATATAAACTTCTCCAGATTTAAAAAAAGGAGCCTGGCTGGGAACCAGGGGGATTTGAATGGGCCAATGGGGAAGAAAGGACTCTTCACTACTGACAGATACCTGTTTGGTAGAAGGACAGGACTTAGTTGCAAGCCTTTTCTTTACTTCCTCTTCGGAAAAGGGTTCAGCTTCCCTTTCTATTAATTTTAACGCCCCTGTGGGACAATGCCCTAGACAAGCACCCAGGCCATCGCACAGGCGATCGGAAACAACCTTTGCCTTACCATTTATTATTTGCAAAGCTCCTTCTGCACAGGAAGGAATACATTCCCCACAACCTGTACATAGCTCTTCGTCAATAAAAATAATTTTTCTCTTCATTTTAAGGCCTCCTCCTTTTGGGTTGGCCTCTTTTTAAGTAAAAAAATATAACTTAGCTTTGACCTAAATCAAAAAAAAATAAAAAAGGGCAAAGTAATAATACTTTGCCCTCATCAAACTAGCTTATAGGCTAATTTTTTTAATCGTCATAATCTCCATCACCCGCATGGGTGCGCAGATTCTCCATTGTCTTTATTTTTTCTACGGTCCAATCTGCTGGATTTTCAATTTGAGTAGCTTTGGGGCCTAAATTGGCACTTCCAGCCTCTAAAAGAAGCTCCTTGGCAATATCTGCTGTATCCTGGGCATTAAACACATTCACCAGAAGGTCATAGGTAAACTCTTCCACTGCTTTGGTCATACGCTCCCTTATCTCTCTGGGTTCGCTTAAAAACTTCATTTCAAAGGGTAAATTCAACCACTTGTAATTTTTAGGAGCCCAGCCCTTTTCTTTGGCATAAGCCACCATTTCCTGCCAAAGCTCCTCACTTAAACCCTTACCTTCTTCCTTAATCAATTCCTTGTTTTCGTCCAGCACGGCATTGCCATATTCATCCACTTTAACTCCCCAGGCTAGCATCTGTAAGGCTGTAGCTACATTGGCTTTAGTGGTAGCAGTTTTGGCTGCAATCTCCCTTAACCTATCAGAATTGTTTCCAGAAGTACCATGTTGAGCCCCAGAAATTTTATAAGGCTCCAGGGCCTTGTGTATCCTGGCAGTTAAATCCACCTGAATTCCAGCATCACTATCCTGAATACCATGGGTGGTACCATTGTTTAAAGCAATCCAATCAGGAAAAATACCATGGGCATTTAAACCCTTGATTAAAAATAGGGCTTCCTCAGGAGTGGAAAGGCCTTCTTTACCTTTAATTTCACCTACTTCTGTTTCATAACCTGCCCATTCTGGTACATATTTGGCCAATTCTATGTTGGCCAAAAGATTTTCTGTATCAGGCAAATGTGAAGCATCAATGGCAATAGAAGTGATGCCAAAATCAAAAAGAGAAGGAATTTGTTTTCTGGCCAATTCTATGTCTTTGTCATTTTTGATGGTAAAATGATCAGCATGGATAGCTATAGGTATGGTAACTCCCAGTTCATTGGCCACAGTATCTACAAACCTGGCCAGATTCCACATATTGATGTGGCAGTAATTGCTTTCAGACTTGGCAATTTCCACAATAATAGCTGCATTGGCCCTTTGGGCAGCCAATAAAACCCCTCTTAAAACAAAGTAATTACGGCAATTAGCCGCAATGGTCATGGCCTTACCTTTTTTTAACATGGCCCTATCAATGACCTTGCCACTTACCAAAAGGGCTTTGCTATGGGGAAAAAGCTTTTTTATATTTTCAGGTCTACCAATTTCCAAAAGTCTGGCATAGCTATCACTCATATGACTACCTCCTTGATTTGCTGGTTCTTTATTTTTTGTCCCTTAAACCCTACTTTTCTGCCTGAAAAAAAAGCTTTTGGCAAGGTTTAGAAGACTTGCCAAAGACCTAAAACTTGGGCAAGTTAAAGCTCATTGTTTATATTTATAAGGACTACATATGCTTAAACTGCAAGAGGTAAGTAAACACTTTGGCGGAGTAAAAGCCATTCAAAAAGTATCCTTTGAATTACAAGCCAATACTATCTTTGGGCTTATTGGTCCCAATGGTGCAGGCAAAACCACTTTATTTAACCTCATTTCAGGCACCTTAAAAGTCAGTAAAGGAAAAATCTATTTTCAAAACCAGGATATAACCCACCTCCCTGCCTATAAACGCAGCCGTTTGGGTATCACCAGGACCTTTCAAAACTTAAGCCTGTATCCAGACCTTACCTGCCTGGAAAATGTACTTCTGGGTGCTGCTTCCTGGATAAGGCCCAAGCTAAAAGATTTATTTGTTTTTAATTCCAGGGAATATAAACAACTCCAAAAACAAGCCAGGGAATTTCTGGATTTGGTTGGCTTGAAAGAAAAAGAAAAGCTTTCTCCCAGTCAACTGTCTTATGGCCATCAGAGGAAACTGGAAATTGCCAGATGTTTGATGAGCAAACCCCGGCTCCTTCTGTTAGATGAACCAGCAGCAGGCCTTAACAACCAGGAATCTCACGAACTGGCCAATTTACTTGCTTTTCTCAAAAAAGAACTTAACCTGACCCTACTTATAATAGAACACGATATGGATATAATCATGTCCATATCAGATGAGATACTGGTACTTATAGAAGGCAAACCCTTTATCCAGGATACACCCAAAAATGTTCAAAAAAATCCAGAAGTAATTAAGGCATACCTGGGTGAGGAAGATATCTTTGCAGATATTGCTTAAAAACAAAAGAGGTAAAAGATGCAACGAGTAGTTATTATTGGAGGAGTGGCCTTAGGGCCCAAAGCAGCCTGCCGTTTTAAAAGGCTGGAACCTGAAAGTGAAGTGATTATCCTGGAAAAGGACAGGTTCATCTCCTATGGAGGATGTGGAATTCCCTTTTATCTTTCTGGCGAAGTAAGTGATATTAAGGAACTCCAAAGCACTTCCTATCATGTGCTAAGAGATGAAAACTTTTTTGAACAGGCCAAAGGAGTCAAGGTCTTCACTCAAGTAGAAGCTCAAAAAATAGACCGCAACTCCAAAAAAGTTTTGGCCTTTGACCATAAAAACCAAGAGGAAAAGATATTTCCCTATGATAAGCTGGTCCTGGCCACTGGAGCCTTTCCCAGAAAACTGAATTTACCTGGAATAGACTTAGAAAACATTTACGCAGTAAAAAGTTTAGACCAGGCCCTTAAAATCAGGGAAAAAATAACCCAGGGCGTGGAAAAGGCCGTGGTTATTGGTGCTGGTTTTATTGGCCTGGAAATCGCCTATGCTTTAACTGACCTCTGGGGAATTGAAACTTCTATTGTAGAAATAAGCCAACAAATTCTACCTGGCTTTATCAGCCCAGAACTGGCCCAGGTAGCTCAAAAACATCTGCAAGATCAAGGGGTAAACCTCTATTTATCTGAACAGGTACTTGAATTTAAAGGAGAAAAATCAGTAAAAGAAGTTATAACCAACAAAAGAACTCTGTCTGCAGACCTGGTTATTTTAGCTACAGGAGTAATTCCAGATTCCAGACTGGCCAAAGAAGCAGGCCTGAAAACTACTTCCTGGGGTGGAGTGATAGTAAATGAATATCTGCAAACCTCTGACCCCAACATTTATGCGGGTGGAGATGTTGTTGCCTTAAAACATCTGATTACTCAAGAATACGCCCACTTTCCCTTAGGCTCTCTGGCCAATCGCCAGGGAAGGGTTATAGGAAGCAATTTAGCTGGCTATCAACAGACCTTTGCTGGAGCCTGTGGAACCTTTATTTTAAAACTCTTTGACCTGACCATTGCTGGAAGTGGTTTAAGCCTGGAAAGGGCGAAAAAAAGTGGCTTTAAGGCCCAAAGCGGTCTGGCTCTGCAGTTTGACAAGGCTCATTTTTATCCAGAAAAAGACCTTACCCTTTTGGAACTGGTAGTTGAAGAAGAGAACAAAAGGGTTTTGGGCATTCAGGGCATAAGCTCCAATGGTGATAGCCTCAAAGCACGCATAGATGCGGTAGCCAGTCTTTTGCCTTTTTACCCCCTCCTGAAGCACATAAGCAACTTAGAAGTGGCCTATTCTCCCCCCTATGCTGCTGCCATGGATATAGTCAATGTGGTAGCTAATGTCACAGAAAATATTCTGGAAAACAGAAACAGGGGAGCCTTACCAGAAGAAGTAAAAGCCTTTTTAGAAAAATCCTTACAGAATAAACAAGGAATAGTGCTTGACTGTAGAGGAGAAGACAACGCCAAACCCTGGATAGAAAAGTACGGAGACCGCTGGCTTAATATTCCAGCTGAAAACTTAAGGGCCAATCTGGATAAAATTCCCAGAGATAAGGAAATTTTGCTTGTATGTAATACTGGGGCAAGGTCTTATGAAGCCCAACTAATTTTAAATAAAGCTGGTTTTAAGCAAACCAAAAATGTCCTAGGAGGAATGGGGTTCTTACTCAAATATGGCCTTAACCTTTAACCTTAAGGATGAATCATTATGCTCTGCACCTATGAAAATCAATTCTTAGAGGAAGCAGAATTAAGACAAATTCAACTGGAAAGGCTGCAAAGCACCTTACAAAGGATTCAAAGAAATGTGGCCTTTTACCAGAGAAGGTTTAAAGAAATAAACTTTGACCCAGATGAATTTTCTTCTCTTAAGGACCTGGAAAAACTTCCCTTTACCACAGAAGAAGACCTATCCAGAGCCTATCCCTACGATATGTTTGCCATTAACCTGCGACACATTGTGCGCATCCATTCCACCACAGGCAAAGACAAGGATCCCATTGTTATTGGCTTTACAGAAAACGACCTGAAGGTAATTGCCAGCCTGGTCTTAAGGACCTACCAGAACTTTAATTTAAGTAGCGAAGATGTTTTCCAAATAACCTTAAACTATGGTCTGGGTACAGCTGCCTTTTCCTTTCACGAAGGAGCCCACTTACTCAAAGCTTCTACCATTCCAGCTTCAGCAGGGCGCACTGAAAAACAAATCAAAATGATGCTTGATTTTGGCACCACCTGCCTTATTGCCACTCCCAGTTATCTCAAAATTCTAAAAAATAGACTGAGCCAGAATATCTATCCCTTGGCCAAACTGCGCCTAAAAACCATTTTAAGCACTGGAGAGCCTCTGGAAGATTCTTTAAAAAAAGACATTGAGGAGTTTTTTCAAGCCCAGGTCTATGATATTTACGGGCTTAGTGCAGTCTTAGGGCCAGGTATTGCCTATCAATGTCCTCAAAACAGACACTTACACCTAGCAGAAGACGTAATTTTAGCAGAAATCATTGACCCCAACACCTTAAAACCTCTTCCTCCTGGGGAGTATGGAGAATTGGTACTTACCACTTTGGTCAGTGAAGGCTTTCCCCTTTTACGCTACCGTACCGGGGATAAAACCATAATTATACCCAAGAAGTGTTCCTGTGGCAGGACTTTTAAAATCATAGAGCCCATAAAAGAACGGGTAGATGATGTACTCATAGTAAAAGGAATAAACATCTCTCCCAAGCGCATAGCCAGTATCCTGGATTCTATTTTGCAAACCCAGGTTGCCTGGAAAATGGAAGTAATAAGGACTGAGGAAAAAGATGAACTGGTCCTAAAAATAGGGATTACAGAAGAACTCTTTTATGACCAGATGAAAAGGCAAAGAGGTCTGGTAGATAACTTGAGACACTCCATTTCTCTCTGGCTAGGAGTGACTCCCAGAGTAGTCTTAGTGGAGCCAGAAAGCTTAAAAAAAGAATAAAATAATTTTCAATTCTTAATCTGAAAACTATTTATTCTAATCACCCCTTAGGAAACCACCTCCCAGACCGGGCCTGCAGGAGTGTCTTTTACTTCTATACCCAAAGCAACCAACTGCTCCCTTAAGGAATCAGCCAGGGCAAAATCTTTATTTTTTCTAGCGTCTTGCCTTTTGGCAATTAGGGCTTCTACTTCTTCCCTGGCAATATTCTTTCTCTTCAGCTGAATGTCTTTTAATTCTTCTAAAAATACTGCTGGAGCTAAATTGAGTACACCCAAAATCTTGCCTGCTCTGGTCAAAAACTCTCTAATTTCAACCAGAACATCTTTCATTGGCTCAGCCTTACGCAAATTCTTATCCGTAGCTATACGATTTACAATTCTAACTGTATTAAAAAGATAACCAATAGCTTTAGCTGTATTTAAATCATCTTCTAAAGAAAGAAAAAATTTATCTTGTTGTTCTTTTATCTCTTCTATTAAACTACTATCAACTTTTACCTTTTTCCACTTTTTATTGCTTAAAATAGCTTCCAGTTCTTCTACTGCTTGATAAATTCGCTTTAATCCCTTTTCAGCTTCTTCTACACTTTCCAAATTGTAATCTAAGGGGCTACGATAATGTTTGGTTAAGAGAAAAAACCTCAGCACCTCTGGATGGTAATTGTTTAAAATATCCCTTATGGTAACAAAATTGCCCAGGGATTTGGACATCTTTTCTGAATTTACCTGCACAAAACCATTATGCACCCAATAACGCACAAAGGAAGTAGAATAAGCTGCTTCACTTTGGGCCTTTTCATTTTCATGATGTGGAAAAATCAGGTCCTGCCCTCCTCCATGGATATCAAAGGGAAGTCCTAAATATTTTTCACTCATGGCAGAACATTCCAGATGCCAACCAGGACGACCCTCTCCCCAGGGACTTGGCCACTTAGGTTCACCAGGTTTGGCACTTTTCCACAAGGCAAAATCCAGAGGGTCCTCTTTTTCCTCTCCAGGTTCTATTCTGGCGCCTGCTTGCAGTTCTTCTATATTTCTACCTGAAAGCTCTCCATAGGTTTTAAATTTACGCACTCGAAAGTACACATCTCCCCTGGAAGTGACATAAGCAAAACCCATATCTATTAGCTTTTGAGTCAGCTCTATCATTTCCTCAATATGCTCTGTAGCCTTTGGTTCAATATCTGCCCGCAAGATATTTAACCTATCCATGTCTTCATAAAAAGCCTCAATATATTTTCTGGCTACTTCATCCCAGGGTAAATTTTCCTTATGGGCTCTATTGATTATTTTGTCATCTATATCTGTAAAATTACGTACAAAAATGACTTTATAACCTTTATCCCTTAGATACCTAACTAAAACATCAAAAACAACAGCAGAGCGAGCATGTCCAATATGACAGTAATCATAAGCAGTAATACCACAAACATACATTCTAACTTCATTATCTCTAAGAGGAACAAACTCCTCTTTTTCCCTCTTTAATGAATTATAAATCTTCATTTTCCACCTCTTCTTCTTTTTTCACTGTCACCAGAGCGTAAACCTTAATACCTTCTTTAGCTCCAGTAAATCCCAGCCCTTCTTCTGTAGTAGCCTTAAGGGCAATATCTTCTTCTCCAAGTCCTGTAAGCCCCATTAAATTCTTCTTAATCTGCCTTTTAAAAGGAGCAATTTTAGGTATCTGAGCCACAATAGTCAAATCCAGGTGGACCAGTTGAAAATTCTTTTTCAGGGCCAGAAGCAAAGCTTCCCGAAAAAAAATACTACTGGGCATATTGGCATAAGTGTCTTCTGTATCTGGGAAAAAGGTGCCAATATCCTCTTCTCCCAGGGCACCTAAAAGGGCATCTGTCAGGGCGTGAAATAACACATCTCCATCCGAATGAGCTGTCACTTTAATCTTTTCAGAAATGGGAATTCCCCCTAAGATAAGGGGCTTATCGCCTCCATAACGATGCACATCATAGCCAAAGCCATTTTTATAAATTACTTTTTTTTCTTTTTTTAACATTTTCAAATCATCTTGGGTGGTAATCTTTAAATTTTCCTCTTCACCTTCCACTACGCCCACTTCCCTGCCCAAAGCCTCAACCAGAGCAGAATCGTCTGTGCCCACCAGTCCCTCTTCCCTGGCCTTTAAATGAGCTTGTTTTAAAATAGAAAAAGAAAATAGTTGCGGAGTTTGAATGCGTAATATTTTATCTCTATCCAGAGTCTTTTTTACCTTGTTGGCTTCCACTTCTTTTAAAGTGTCTTTGCTTTTAAGCGCAGGAATAACTCCAGCTAACTCAGGCTGACTTTCTGCCAGATCAAAAAGCCTGGAAACCAGCTGAAGAGAAAAAAAAGGCCTGGCGCCATCATGTACTAAAACCCAATCACACTCTTCAGGCAATTGTTGCAAGCCATTAAATACTGAATCCTGCCGCAACCTGCCTCCTGCAGCAAAACGCAAAGCAAGATTAAGTCCCTGCTCAAAAGCCAAGTTCAAAGCCCTTTCCTGCCAAAGAGAAAGCTCACTTTCAGAAAAAACCAGAACTACTCCCCTTATCTTAGGAAAATTAGCTAGTTTTACCAGGGAGTGAAAAAATAAAGGCAATCCCTTCCAGGTGAGAAATTGTTTCTTGGTCTTTAAACCCTGCTCTTGAAGACGGGAACTTTGACCTGCTGCTAAAATTATGGCCCAATAATTTTTCATAGTAATAAAAAAAGGGAGTTGGGCTATAAGCCGGGTTCTGTACCTCTAAAAAGAGGTGACTGCCATTAATCTAGGATCAAGGTTACCCTTGACCTCCAGCGGCCTACCCGAAGGCTTCAGCCGGGCCAGCCTCAAACGCCTTCCTATTTGGCCTTGCTCCGAGCGGGGTTTACCTAGCCTACCATGTCACCATGGTAGCTGGTGGGCTCTTACCCCACCGTTTCACCCTTACCCAGCACCCACTTTGAAGGCGGTAAATAGTAGTTTAAAAATTCAAAACTTACCATCTTCAAAGTGGGTGCTGGGCGGTCTATTTTCTGTGGCACTTTCCTGGAGTCGCCTCCACTGGGTGTTACCCAGCGCTCTGCCCTGTGGAGCCCGGACTTTCCTCTTCTTAAAAAACTTAAGAAGCGGCAGTCCGCCCAACTCCCCTGATTTATATTTTAAAACAACAAATTATTTTGACAAGTAATTACTTGGAATAGTGTTCTTCCCAGTAAATCAAGCGTTGACAATTGGGACAATTTAAAATTTGCTCCCCTTTTTGGAGCTCTACATAAGTTTGCGGAGGAACACTAATATAACAGCCTGTACATACACCATTACTCACAGCTACTACTACAGGTTGACTCAATCTATCTCTAATAAATTTATATCTAGCAAGAATAGGAGGAGGTATTAAAGCACAAGATTCTTCTCTTTCTTTTTCTAACCTTGCTATTTCTGCTTTTACTTCATCTAAGGCTGTAATATTCTCTTTTTCTAAGACTTCTATTTTACTTTTTAATTCATCTTCTTTACTTTCCAATTCATCTAAATCTTTTTTATGTATACTTATATCTTCTAAAACAGTAGTAAGCTCTTCTTCTTTGGTCCTATTTAATCGCTCAAAATTATCAAGCTCTCGCATCATTGCTTGATATTCTTTTTGGTTAGAAATAAGCATCAATTTATTTTTAACTTTCTTAATTTTATTATTATTTTCTTCTATCTCTGTTTGCATTTTCATCTTTTGGTCATTTAAAAAATCAAACCTTTCCTGTATCTCTGCTTTCTTTTTTTCAACTTCTTCTAATTCTTCTTTTAAGGCATTAAGTTCTTTTGGAATTGATTCTATCTTTTCCCTATAAGCTATTAGTTTGTTGTCAATATCTTGAAGGACAACTAGCTTTTTAATCTGTTCAATATACATTATACCTCCTCCTAAATTTATATAAACCCAAAAGGATCTTCTCCTTCTATAAAAAAGACTTCAACTCCATCTAACTTTTGTTTAAGATAGTTATAGAAAGAGAACATCATTTTTTCTTCCAGGATAAAGTGCCCAACATCCAAAACCCAGCCACGCTCAGCCAGTTCCTGGGCCTGATGGTATTTAACATCTCCAGTAATATAGACATCAGCCCCCTGTTTAAAGGCAGAAAACCCCAGATCTGCTCCAGAACCAGGACAATAAGCCACCCTTTCTACTACCCTGGGAAGGCCTCCCACCTCTCTTAAACAGGTTATTTCTAAAATATCCTTGAGCCTATTTAGAAATTCAGCAGGTGAAAAGGGAAGGGGTAAATCCCCTATAAGTCCAAGCCCACCTTTCTCCTTTGAAGAAAGAGGATATAAACTTACAAGACCTTTAAAATCTTCCCAGAGATTAATTTGCTCCAGGACAAAATCCCTGGCTGGAGCATAAATATCTAAATAATGAACTCCCCTTTCGTCTTCAGAACTTGCCAAAACTCCTTTTAATTCCTTTAAAAAACCAGCCCTTTTAAGAGGTAAAGGAGGAGAAAAGTGTATTCTCCATATCTGCTCTGATTTTCCAGGTTGCAAAGAAGCAATATTAGTCAAACCCAAAGAGCTGGCCAACCAACCAACAGGCCCTTTAATATTGGCGTCCAGAGAAGTATGCGCAGCATACAACCACATTTTGGCTTCCAGTAATCCCTGTAATAGGTGATAGTACCCATCAATTTTATTGGGGAACCTGGGTTTTAAAGCTAGAGGATGGTGGGTTAAAAGAAAATCCACCCCCAGTTCTAAGGCCTTATTTAAAGTCTTAAAGGTAGGGTCTAAGGCCAGGGCAATTTTTTTGATTTCTCGAAGAGGACTGGCAACCAGGACTCCACTTTGATCCCAACCAAGAGCCAGGTCAAGAGGGGCAACTTCTTCAATAATTTCAATTAGTTCATCTACTAGCATAAAGCATAAAAAAAGGGTGCTTCCCTCTTACGCTTAAGGAAGCACCCTTTTCCTTTACCTTTAATTGTTTGCTTATTTTATCTACTTTAGAACTGCTATCCAAGGTTTCTCCTCAAATGGTGGGCCTACCAGGATTCGAACCTGGGACCATCCGGTTATGAGCCGGGAGCTCTGCCAACTGAGCTATAGGCCCAAAAGGTAAACAAAGGCATTTACTCTCAAACAAAGGGATTGTCAACTCTTTGCAAACAGAGAAATTTTTCTTTTCTAAAGAAAAAGAAGTTCCTGAATCATTTTCTTTAGTTCTTCCAAAGAGTAGGGTTTGGATAAAACCCCTTTAAATCCATACTCCTTATACCTGGCCATAACCGGGTCTTGAGAATACCCACTGGACACTACAGCCACCACCTCTGGATCTATTTTTAACAACTCCTTGATAGTTTCCTTTCCTCCCATCTTACCCGGGACAGTTAAGTCCAAAACAACCAGGTCGTATTTGTTATTTTGCAAAGACTGTTTATACTTTTCTAAAGCCTCTTCTCCACTTCTTACACAGGTACAGTCAAAGCCAAACAGGGAAAAGACATCTCTGGATATTTCCAGGATTTCCTCTTCATCATCCATAATCAAAACCCTCTTATTTACAGAAAATACTTCCGGGGTATGCGCATCTTGCTTTTCTTTTTTAGCCAAAACATTATTGGTTTTACTTACAGGTAAAATCAAAATAAATTCTGCCCCTTGAGAATAAGTGGCATTATATACTATTCTTCCTCCATGTCTTTTTAAAATAGAATAACAAGAAGCTAAGCCCAGCCCAGAACCTTTGGCTTTAGTAGTGAAATAGGGTTCGAAAATTTTAGCTTCAACTTCCTTGGGCACGCCAGGCCCTGTATCTTGAAAATAAATAAACACATACTTGCCAGCTTTAAGCTCCCAGAAGTTGTCTTCCTCCAGGACTTCTACTCGCATACCTATCTGAATACGACCTTTGCCCTCCATGGCCTGTAAAGAGTTGATAACCAGATTTTCTATTACCTGGGCAAATTGACTGGCATCCACATTTACAGGTGGCACTTCCTTGGGAAAATCAAAGCTCACTTTTACTGCACTACCTTTAAGTAAAAAATGGGCTGTTTCCTTTATTATCTTATCCACTTTTACAGCTTCTTTTACTGGCTCTCCACCCTTAGCAAAAGTGAGGAACTGGGAAGTAAGCTGCTTGGCTCTTAGAATAATCTTTTCCACTTTTTCTATTTGCTCAACAAGCTTTTCCTTTTCCTCTGGCCTGGTTAAGCGCAAAAAATTAAGATGATTTAAAATTATGGTAAGTAAATTGTTAAAGTCATGGGCAATGCCACCAGCTACCACGCCCAGAGCTTCTAACTTTTCTTTACGCAACCTTTCCTGCTCTAACTGAATTTTCTCAGAAATATCTTTAATTACTACTACTGTCCCCACCATTTCAGCAGAAAATCCCCTTACAGGAAAAACTTTCACTTCCACAGGAATCTTTTTATCTTTGTGATTTACTAAATACAATTTATCACTTTCCCAGTTCTTTTCTTTAGTTAAAACCTGTTTAACCGGACAGAGTAAATTTTCTTCCTGCTCATAAAGATAAATATAATCAGTAAAAAAAGAATTCTTTACCTTTTCCAGCTCAATACCAATCATCTCTTCCCCTGTCTTATTCATAAACAAAATGTTTCCCTTGATATCTGTGGTAATAACAGCATCTCCTATCCCAGCTAAGGTCAACTGGAAAAGGTCCTTTTCTGCTTTTAAATCCTTTTCTATCCTGGATTTCGCTTCTATTTCTTGATTTAATCTTAGATTTATTTCCTGTAACCTCTTGGTTCTTTCCAGTATCAAATGTTCTAAGTTCTGGTTTAAAAGTTGCAAATCTTCTTCTGCCCTTTTTCTTTCCGTTATATCCCTAAAAATAAAAACCAGACTGTTTTCACACTTTAATTCAACAGAAGTTAAAATACACTCTATATACTTATCCTCTTTCTCAACATTATAACCAAATTCTATCATAGACTGTTCTTTTAAACTCTCTAAATCAAGGTTTTGAATTAAATCAAACCCAAGTATATTTTTTAAATTTTTAGTTATAAGATTATTTTCTTTAATCTTAAATATCTCTTTAAAAGAATTATTGTATTGAGATATATTTAAATTATAATCAGTTACAACCAAACCATCAGCCATAGTATCCATAATAACAGTTAAATAATTTATAACATCTTCTAGTTCTTCTGTTGCATTGCTAATACTTATCTTTAATTTGTCAAAAAATCTTCCCAATTCCTGGGCCATATCTTCAAAAACTATAGCTAGATATCCTATCTCATCATCACTTTTCTTGGAGAAGATTGCGTTAAATTCTCCTTTTTTTACTTTATAAGCAAAATCTGTAAGTTCTTTGAGAGGATAAATAATTTTTCTCATAAAGAAAATTGTAATTAAAACAATAATCACTAGGCCTAAAAGGTTAAAAATATTTACCTTAAAAATAAAATTCATTATTTCTTTCTGAATCTCTGCATATTTTATTCCAATTACAATATATCCAGCTTCACCTAAAAGTACGCTTTTCTTTATTTGAATATATTTTTTTCCGTCTATCTGAATATATATGGGCTCAACTTTGTTTTTTTCTATTTTACTTTGAGTAATAACAGTTAAAGGAGGAGCTGGGACAAAAGTATGAGCTATAACCTCCCCTTGTTTATCCATAACCAGGACATAACCTATACCCTGTACCTGTAAAAATTGATTTACAAGTGCCTGAATCCTGGATAAATCTCCAGAAGATAAAATTTCTGGTAAAGAATAGGAAATAGAGGATATAATAGAGTCTGCTTTTTGTAAATAATTGTTGATGCACTTTTCTCTAATAAAAAAGGAAAGGTAAAAAGTAACAACTATAGCATAAATAGAAAAAAATAACAGAATAATACCTATAACTTTTCTAAGCAATTTAGATTTAAACATATCTAATAAAATAATGTCCTGAAGTCTTTTAAAGGATGAAGCATGCCATCTTTTATGGTAGCAAAGTAAACCTCTTTCAAAGCTCCCTGGTTATCTCTAGTAAAAACTACTGGATCTTCAAGGCCAATTTCAAAGCCCTTAGGATTATAAATAACTTCTTCCAGTTTACTTCTATCCAGAGAAGGACCCAATCTTTTTAAAATTTCCACTATCAACTTAGCATTTAAAAAACCCTCAAAGGAAATAGGTCCATAAAAGGGATGATTGTAGTCTGCAGGGGCATATTTTTTTATATCAGCTTTATATTTAAGAAGAGTAGCCAGATATTCTTCATATATTTTATAATGTTTCAATTCAAAAAAAGGAACCACTACACTATTTACAAGCCCAAAGGAATAGGAACGATTATTTTCGTTTTCCAGCTTGCTTAAATTTAAAAACATTGCCTGAGCATCTACAAAAGATAAGTTGGCCACAGGAACTTTTATTTGAGCATCTCTTAAATCCCGAATAAAGCCAGTAGCTGCACTTGTGCTGGCTATAGAGAGAATAACATCTACTTTATTTTTTTTAAAAACCTCCACCTGTTGCCTATAACTATCTTTTAATCCACAGCCTCGTATATAGCTGGCATCAGCAACTATTTCTAACCCTTTTTGTTTTAAAAAATCCCTTGCACTTTGCCAGCCACTTCTACCAAAGGCATCTAATTGATAAAAAATACCTATGCGTCTTTTCCCTATCTCCAAAAACCTGGTTAACAAAGCCTGTATTTCCCTCGTATAAGAAGGCCTAAGATTGAGTACATACCTTTTATAGGGATCTTTTCTTAGGCTAAGCCCTCCAGTTAAAGGAAAAAATAAAAAAGCTCCATGCTGGTTATCAATGCTTAAATAGGGAAGAATCCTATTTACTGTAGGAGTGCCCACATAATCAAAAAGCCAGATAATTTTTTTCTCGTCCACCAATTCAAAGGTATTTTGCAGGGTAAGTTCGGGCTCGTACTTATCGTCATAGGTTAAGATTTTTATCTTTTTACCATAAAGTCCCTTTTGTTCTTGATTTATCTTTTCCAGATAAGCAAAGGAACCACGGTAAAGTTCTATTCCCAACACTGCATTGGGTCCAGTAAAAGCAGCTGACATTCCTAAGTAAATGGTATCTTTCTGAGAAGCAGCCCAGGAAGGTAAAGTTAAACCTAAAAATATAAAGAGAAAAAGTATCCTTTTTAACATCATTAGATTTCTTTGGAAAATTTTTGGGCAATTACTCGCATGTGTACTTTTTCCTGCTCAGCTAAAATTAAAAACAAACTTTTAATGTCTTCTTCAAAACTTTGAAAAACCAGATTTTTATACAAATCATAAGCCATTATTTCAATCTGCAGAGCTACTTCTAATAAATAATTTCTATCCACCTGTTTTTTTACTTCCTCTAACCAGTCTTCTAAACTTTTTCCACCTTCTAAAATTTCTCCTGAAGCCCTTTCAAATAAAAGTTCAAAACCTTCTAAGGAAACTTGCTTTCCCTTTGCCCACTTATAAATCACATGGGCATGTTTTTTTTCCAATTCTTCAAAGCTGGCAAACTCCCTGCCTATAACATGGGCAAATTCTTCATTTATCCGCTTGTAAAAAAGATAGGCTCCTTTTTCCAGTTCAATGGCCTGTTTTACCACTTCTTCCAGCTTATTTAAATGGGCAAAAACTCTAAAATTGGGCCAATTGGAAAGAGTTTCTCCTTCATAGGCCAGAATCCCACCTTTTAAGTTATAAATTTCCTTTTCAAACATTCCACTGTCTCTGGCCAATCTAGCAGCTGCCCGGGAACGATTGCCACTACGACAATAAAAAATATAATTTTTTCTGGCATCAAAACTAAATAATTTACTCTCCAGATCTGGCAAAGGGGCAAGCAAGGCTCCTGGAAGGTGTTTTTCTGTATATTCCTCTGGCTGTCTTACATCCACTAACACATAACTATCTTCTTTTTCCTCAGCCTGAATTTTTTTTAATTCCTGAGCATCAATATCCTTTATTGGTTTTTCTAAATAAGACATATAAGTAACTCCATTCTTACTTTGAAAGGCATTATCTCCTTTCTTGACCTTGATGTCAATTGAGGATAGAAAAAATTACTCTAAAAATAAAAAAAATGGGAGTTTTTTCTTTATGCCCAAATTATGCGTAAATGTAGATCATGTAGCTACAGTAAGACAAGCTCGCCTGGGTTTAGAGCCAGATCCTTTAACTGCTGCTCAATTAGCTATCCTGGCAGGAGCCAGGGGGATTATCGTTCACCTAAGAGAAGACCGAAGACATATTCAGGATAAAGATGTATTTAATTTAAAAACCCATTTAAAGGCCAATTTGCACCTGGAAATGGCTGCTACGGCTGAAATGCAAAAAATAGCTTTGCAGGTAAAGCCACATATGATTTGCCTGGTTCCAGAAAAAAGACAGGAATTAACCACTGAAGGTGGGCTTATTTGCAAAGGCAGAGAACAGGAGTTAAGGGAATTTATCGCTCCCTTTAAAGAAAAAAAGATTTTGACTAGCTTATTTATAGATGCTGATTTAGAACAAATTAAAGCAGCCCAGGAAATCGGTGCAGAATTTATTGAAGTTCATACTGGCCATTATGCAGATGCTAAAAATGAACAGGAAAAAGAACAGGAACTAAAAAAAATTTTAAAAGCCATTGAATATGCTCAAAAAATAGGTTTACAGGTAAATCTGGGGCATGGTTTGGATTATCAAAACATTTGGGCCTTTGCTAAAGTACCTGGCATTAAAGAATACTCTATTGGACACAGCATTATCTCCAGAGCTATTTATGTGGGCATAAGTAAAGCTGTAGAGCAAATGGTTAATATCATAAACACCTTTGTAGATTAAGTTATGGTTTTAGGGGTAGGTCTGGACTTAGTAGAGCTGGAAAGAATAAAAAAAATTTACCAGCGCTATGGAAATAGATTTGCCCAGAAAATATTAGGCACCAAAGAGCTTGCTCATTTTCAGGAAAAAAAAAATAAAATTGAGTTTTTAGCTTCTCGTTTTGCCGTAAAAGAAGCCACTGTAAAGGCTCTGGGCACTGGTTTTACTCAAGGCATAAACTTTAAAGACATTGAGACTCTAAACACTCCGCAAGGAAAACCCTATCTCTCTCTTTCGGGTGAAGCTAAAATCTGGTTTCAAAAATTAGGAGCCAAACACAGCTGGCTATCTCTTACGCATAACACTTTAGTAGCAGGAGCAGTGGTCATCTTAGAAGGATAAACTAAAAAGGGGAGAAAAATGTTTCAACCTTTACCAACGCCACAGGAAATGGCTAGGTGGGACGAGCTTACCATTGAAAAATTCGGCTTGCTTCCAGAGGTACTTATGGAAAATGCCAGCCGGGAAGCTCTTTATGTATTAAAAGAAAGGTTTTCTTCTTTAAAAGGCAAAAGCGCCCTTATCTTTGCTGGCTCAGGGAATAATGGTGGAGATGCCTTTTCTCTGGCCAGGCACTTAGCCAATCAGGAAGTAAAAGTAATGGTCCTGCACTCCAAATGGCAAAAGGAATACCTCAATACCACTGCTGGCTATTACCTCAACCTGGCTAAAAAAATGGATATTCCCCTTATGCATCTACCTGAGTACAATATGGACTTTCTACCTCAGGTGGACATTGTGGTGGATGGCCTTTTGGGTACTGGTTTTAAAGGAACTCTGCGCAAAGAGTATATTTCCTGGATAAAAAAGATAAACAAACTGGGCAAACAGGCCTTTGTGCTTGCCCTGGATATTCCCTCAGGCCTGGATGGTGAAACCGGAAGGCCCTCTCCCATTGCAGTGGTCGCAGATGTAACCATTACCTTTGAAGAGGCCAAACTGGGACTGTTTTTACCTCCAGCCAAGCCCTATATTGGGCAGTTAAAGGTGGGAAAAATTGGTATTCCTAAAAAAATAAAACAGGAAAATCCCTGTACCCACTATGCCCTTACCTCCAAAATTTTAGACCTCATTTCTCCTCCTCCTGCTACCTTACACAAAGGTCAAGCTGGACATGTCTTGGTTGTAGGAGGTTCCACAGGACTTACTGGTGCGCCCCAATTAGCTGCCCTTGGAGCCCTGCGCATAGGAGCAGGATTGGTCACAATAGCCTGTCCCAAACCACTGGCTTCTCAGGTAAAAGGAATTTTCCCTGAAATAATGCTCTTACCCTTGCAAGGTGAAGAAGAGTTTTTAACCTCCAAGGATTTTGAGCTTCTGGAAAAACACCTTTCTCGCTTTAAAGCTGTAGTTTTTGGTCCGGGCATGGGTAGAGATTCCAGGACCTTAGAATTGCTAAAAAAATACTTGCAACTAGAACATCCGCCAACTGTTTTTGATGCTGACTCCCTCTACTTTTTTGCCACAGACCCTTCCTTAATAAACTTAAGTAAACAAAAGGATAAAATCTTATTTACTCCTCACCCCGGAGAAATGGCTCGTTTTTTTAACACTACAGCAGAAGAAATAAACCAGGCCAGAGCCCAGTTTGCCAGCCAATTTGTGAATAAATACCAGGTAAGCCTGATTTTAAAAGGAGCAGCCACTATCATAGCTCATCCCAATCGTCCCCTTTATATCTCTCCCTTTGCCACACCCAATCTGGCGCTGGGAGGTTCAGGAGATATTTTAGCCGGTATTATAGGTGGCCTTTTAGCTCAAAACTATTCCTTAGTGGAAGCCTCTTGTTTGGGGGTTTTTGTTCATGGACTTACAGGCGAAAAACTGGCTCAAATTTATCCTTATCGTGGAAACCTGGCTCAAGAAATTGCCCATCATTTACCTTTAGTTATAGGAGAATACAAGCATGCTAAAAGCTAAAGACATCATGCAGACCAAGGTAATCACCATTGAACCCCAAGAAACCATTATTCAGGCAGCCAAACTAATGCTAGGCAATCAAATAAATGGCCTTCCAGTAGTGAATAAGGAAAATAAAGTAATAGGAATTATTACCCAAAGCGACCTTATTCTGACCCAAAAAAAAGTGGACCTGCCTTCTTTTTTTACCCTGTTAGATGGTTTCCTGCCTCTATCTTCCTTAAACAAACTGGAAGAAGAAATAAAAAAAATGAGTGCAGTTAGAGTAAAAGAGGCCATGACTCCCAATCCTCTTTGCCTATCACCAGAGCATACCCTGGAAGAAATCGCACAGATTATGGCTGAGAAAAAATATCACACCTTACCTGTGGTAGATGAAGAACAAAAACTCATAGGTATCATTGGCAAAGCAGACATTTTAAAGGCCCTGGTAAATGAAAGTAGTAGTTAGAGAACTAGAGGAAACTCAAAATTTAGCTATCACTTTAGCAAATCTTCTTTTAGAACAACAACAAAAACCTCTTATTCTCTTTGAAGGCAATTTAGGTGCAGGGAAAACCACCTTTATTCGCTTTTTTGTACACGCCTTTCCCCAGGGTAAACAGGCAGAAGTAAGTAGCCCGAGTTTTAATCTGCTCAATATTTACCCTACCCAACCAGAGATTGCCCATTTTGACCTTTATAGACTGCAAGGGGAAGAACTGGATACTGATTTAGAGGAGGTTTTACTTTCTTCTAAGTTTATTCGTTTGGTAGAATGGAGCGAACACCTTCCTGCTTATTTAAATTTTGCAGACTGGCTCAAGATAAGTTTTCACTTGCAAGAAAAAGAGCGCATTTTGGAGTTTACAGCCAAAGGAAGTATGACTAATATCTTGTCTTCTTTTAAAAAGCTAATTTCAGGGAAAGAGGTGAAGTGAAAAATGAAAATTATTGTTCAGAAGTTTGGAGGTACTTCTGTTGCCAACCTTGAGTGTATGCAAAGGGTAAAGGAAAAGGTTTTAAGAGCCCTCAATCAAGGAAGTAAAGTGGCAGTTGTACTCTCGGCCATGGCTGGAGAAACCAATCGTTTAATTGAGTTAGCTAAAACCTGGTCTTCCAGACCTGACCCAGCAGAGATGGATGTACTTATGGCTACAGGAGAGCAAACCTCTGTGGCCCTATTTAGCATGCTTCTAAAAGATGCAGGAATCAAGGCCAGGTCTCTTTTGGGGTACCAAATCCCCATTCGTACGGACAAAGAATTTGGAAGAGCCAGGATTTTAGATATAGATGAAGACCGACTTCGCTCCTATTTCAAAAACTATGATGTACTGGTTGTAGCTGGCTTTCAAGGTTGTGATTGTGAAGGCAGGATTACCACTTTAGGAAGAGGAGGTTCTGATACCAGTGCAGTGGCTTTAGCTGCTGCCCTAAAAGCAGACCTCTGTGAGATTTATACTGATGTGGATGGAGTATATACCACTGACCCCAATATCTGCCCTTCGGCCAGACGCATTGAACGCATTGCCTATGAAGAAATGCTGGAAATGGCCAGTATGGGAGCCAAGGTTTTACAAATAAGATCTGTAGAATTTGCCAAAAAATACAATGTCCCAGTGTATGTGCGTTCCACTTTTACTGATGGACCTGGGACATTGGTAACTCAGGAGGATGAAAGTATGGAAGCTGCTATGGTTTCAGGCATTGCCTATGACAAGGACCAGGCCAGAGTTACTTTAGTGGATGTATATGATGAGCCAGGCATTGCAGCCAAAATCTTTGAACCTATTGCTGCTGCCGGTATTGTAGTGGATATGATTGTCCAAAACCCCAGTAGAGAAGGTCGCACAGACATGACCTTTACTGTACCAAAGGGAGATATAGACAAGACAGTGGAAATTATCTCCAAAATCAAAGGAGAAATTGGAGCCAAAGAAGTACTCACTGATAGAAATGTTTCCAAGGTCTCAGTAATTGGCGTTGGCATGCGCAATCACTCTGGAGTAGCTGCCATTGCCTTTTCTGCCCTAAAAAATGAAAACATAAATATTCTCATCATTAGTACTTCAGAAATTAAAATTAGCTGCCTTATTGAAGAAAAATACACAGAACTGGCAGTAAGGACCTTACATGAAGCCTTTGGTTTAGACAAAGAACCAGAAAAAACCTGTTAAGAGCTATGAAAAAAATAAAAATATATGACACTACCTTACGAGATGGTACCCAGGCCGAAGATGTCCACTTTTCCCTAGAAGATAAAATAAGGGTAGCCCAAAAGCTAGATGAACTGGGAATAGACTATATTGAAGGAGGCTGGCCTGCCTCCAATCCCACAGACCAGCGCTTTTTTCAGGAAATACAAAACTATCACTTTAAAAGAGCCAAAATCACAGCCTTTGGCAGCACCCATGGCGTAAATAAAACCCCAGATACTGATGAAAATCTGGCTAGCCTGATTAACTCTAGGGTAAAGGTCATTACCATCTTTGGCAAAACCTGGGATATCCATGTGAGGGAAGCCTTAAAAACCACTCTGGAGCACAATTTAGAGCTTATAGCCGGCAGTTTGGCCAAATTAAAACCAGAAGTAGAAGAGCTCTTTTTTGACGCAGAGCACTTTTTTGATGGCTTTAAGGAAAACAAGGACTATGCCCTGGCTTGTTTACAAAAGGCCCTGGAAGGCGGGGCAGATGTTTTAGTCCTCTGTGATACCAATGGTGGCACCACTCCTTTAGAAATCAAAGGCATTGTGGAAGAAGTAAAAAAACGCTTTCCTCAAACCACCTTGGGAATCCACACGCACAATGATTCAGAACTTGCTGTGGCCAACTCTTTAATTGCTGTAGAAGCTGGCATAGAGCAAGTACAGGGAACCATAAATGGCTATGGAGAGCGCTGTGGCAATGCCAATCTCTGCTCCATTATCCCCAATTTGCAGTTAAAAATGGGTTATGAGTGTATCCCGGCAGAAAACTTGCGTCTTTTAACCTCTGTATCTCTCTTTGTCTCAGAAGTGGCCAATTTACCTTCCTTTCACCGCCAACCCTTTGTGGGGAAATCTGCTTTTGCTCACAAGGGCGGCATTCACGTAAGTGCAGTGCGCAAAAACCCCAGAACCTATGAACACATTCCACCTGAAAGTGTGGGTAATAAACAGCGTATCTTGCTTTCTGATTTAGCAGGACAATCCAATATTTTATTTAAAGCCAAACAATATGGCTTTTATCTGGACAAAAATGACCCCTTTGTCCTGGAACTTCTGGCCAAACTAAAACACCTGGAAAGTGAAGGCTACGAATATACAGCAGCTGAAGCCTCCTTTGAACTTTTGTTAAACAGGGTCTTGGGTAGAACCAGAACCTATTTTTCCCTGGAAAATTATAGGGTCTTAGAAAGCAAACGCAAAGACGAAGACCCTCTTTCCGAAGCTACAGTTATGGTCAGAGTGGGTGGTATGCTGGAGCATACTGCTGCCAGTGGAAAAGGACCAGTAAATGCCCTGGACAACGCCCTTCGCAAGGCTCTGGAAAAGTTTTATCCCTGTCTAAAAGAAATGCACCTTATTGATTTTAAAGTAAGAGTCTTTTCCTCTTTTAAAAAGGACCTATCAGGCACTGCCTCCAGGGTAAGGGTCTTGATTGAATCTGGAGATGCCAAACAAAGATGGGTAACCGTGGGCGTTTCCTATAATATTATTGAGGCCAGCAGGCAGGCTTTGGAAGATTCTTTAAATTACAAGTTATTTAAAGAAGATCAGGAAAAACTAACTAAAGCGTTGCAAGAAGTTACTAAAGATATGTAAATGAGCGTTCCCATTCCCTTAGCGGAAAAGCTAAGACCCAATTCCTTAGATGAGTTTATTGGACAAAGCCATTTAAAAAGCCGATTAAGAGCGCTTATCAAAAGTAAAAGGCCGCAAAGTTTACTCTTTTTTGGTCCTCCTGGCTGTGGTAAATCCACGCTTGCTCTGCTTTTAGCCAAAGCCTGGAATAAAAAGTATATCAGACTTAGTGCGCCAGAAATAGGTTTAGCTGGTTTGCGCAAAAAAATAGAAGGAATAGATGTTCTGATTCTGGATGAAATCCATCGTTTTTCCAAGGCCCAGCAGGACTTTTTTCTGCCCCTCCTAGAAGTGGGAGAAATAACCCTTCTGGCAACTACTACAGAAAATCCTTCCTTTAGCGTAACCAGACAACTACTTTCCAGACTGCATGTACTAAAACTGGCCAGTTTAACCCTGGAAGAATTATTAACCCTGGCCCAAAAAGGCACTAAATATCTCAATCTAAAAATTTCTCCAGATAGTTTAGAACTTTTGGTTTCCCTGAGTAATGGCGATGCCAGGACCCTTCTAAATCTTCTGGAATACATCTCCAATTTGGAAGAAGAAGAGTTAAGGCCAGAAAATCTCAAAACCCACCTACCAGAGATAGTAATTCGCGGAGATAGACAGGGAGATGCCCATTACGAACTTATCTCTGCCCTCATTAAATCCATCAGAGGAAGTGACCCTGATGCTGCCCTTTATTATTTAGCCTGCTTGCTAGAAGGTGGAGAAGACCCCAGATTTATTTGCCGCAGGCTTATCCTTTCTGCTTCAGAAGATGTGGGACTTGCTGACCCCATGGCCCTGCCTCTGGCTGTGTCCTGTCAACACGCAGTTGAGTTTGTGGGTATGCCTGAAGGATTTATCCCTCTGGCAGAAACAGTGGTCTATCTAGCCCTTGCTCCCAAATCCAACTCCACTTATGCTGCCTATTTAAACGCCCAAAAGGAAGTAAGGCTAAACGGCCCCAAGCCTGTACCTTTACACCTGCGCAATCCTTCCACCAAGCTGCAAAAACAATGGGGCTATGGTCATGGTTATAAATATCCTCACGCCTATCCAGGCTCTTATATAGAGCAAGAATATTTACCCCAAGAACTTAAAAACAAACAATTCTACTTTCCCAAAACAGAAGGTATGGAAAACCGCCTCAACTTGTGGTTAAAAAGCAAGAAAAAGACATCTCCAAAAGTTAAAAAATAGTTACTTTTTCCCAAGGCCAAAGTTATATTATACCTTTTTATTCTTACTTACCTTGCGTTAAAAAGAGACCCTCTCTCGTCATCTGCTCACCTGGAATCTTTTAGCTTAAAACTTTAATTGTTCACACACATCTTCTAAAGAAACCAATTTTTCTTGCGGAGCAAAAATATTAGTATAGCCTAGTTTCCTGGCCTGTTTCAATCTCAAATCATGCCCCAGCACCCTTCGAATCTGGCCATTTAAGTCCACTTCCCCCCAAAAAATACTATTTTCCGGTAAGGGCTGGTCATAAAAAGAGGAAAGCAAGGCTACACAAATGGCTAAATCCAGAGCCGGGTCTTTTAAGCTAAGCCCTCCTCCTATTTTTAAGTAAATATCCTTATCTTTTAAACTTATTTTTAATCTTTTCTCTAAAACTGCTACCAATAAATTCAACCTATTTTGATCTATACCTTGTGCTACTCTTCTAGGCACAGCCAAAAAGGAAGAACTGACCAGGGCTTGAATTTCTACAGCCAAAGCCTTGTGCCCTTCTAAAGTCAAAGTAAGGGCCTGGCCACTTAAATTGTTACTTCCTTCCAGAAAAAAAGTAGAAGGGTCAGCTACTACCCTTAAACCTTGCTCTAACATTTCTAAAACCAGAACCTCATTACTGGGGCCAAAACGGTTTTTATTTACTCGAAGCAAGCGAAAAAAGTGCTCTCTATCCCCTTCTAGGTACAAAACACAATCCACCATGTGCTCTAAAAGTTTGGGTCCAGCAATAAGCCCTTCTTTGGTCACATGGCCCACCAAAAACAAAGTAATTTCCCTGGCTTTAGCCAGGCCAATAAGCTCCAGGGCGACCTCTCTTATCTGGGAAGGAGTTCCTGCCACTCCTTCCAGTTTACTGGAAGTTAGGGTTTGCACTGAATCTATAACTGCTATTTGAAACCCTGTTTCTAATACTTCCAGAGCTTCTTCTAACTTTGTGCTATAAAAAAGATAGAGATTATCAGAAGCAAGCCCCAAACGTTTTCCCCTGCTTTGCACCTGTAGCAAAGACTCTTCTCCGCTTAAATAAAGGGTCTTTAACCCTCTGGAGGCAAGCAAGCCTGCCAGTTGTAACAGCCAGGTGGACTTGCCTATGCCAGGCTCTCCTCCCAAAAGATATACCCCGCCCTTGACCAGTCCTCCACCTAAAAACAAATCTACCTCTTTTTCTCCACAGGAAAAATACACCTCTTGCTGGGAAAAGGACTGAGTAATGGGTATAGGAGAAAACAGTTGCTCTTGCTTGGAGGAAGAAGTGGTTTTAGTAGAAATTGATTTTAACTCTAGGGTGTTCCACTCCCCGCATTGAGGACACTTTCCAAACCAGGTCGCAAAATTGCTTCCACACTTATTACAGATATAAAGCTGTTTTTGTTTAGCCAAAACTATTTCTTTTCAGGTGGATTTTTCACATCAATAACTTCTAAAGCAAACTCCTGTACGTTTTCAGGAGGATTATAAAAAACAACCATAAAAGGCACTCTACCCTGGGGCTTTACAAAGGTGTTGTTGGTTAAAATACCTATCTTAGAGTTTAAAACTCCTTCCAGTTCTTCTTGAGTTAAAACCTGTAGTTGAGAAACAAAGACGCAGTATTACCAGCTAAAAATTCCTTTTCAGCTACCACCTTACCGCTATCATCAAAAATCCTGGCCTTTATTTTTATCAATTCTTTGGTCTCTTCAAATTTATTAACTGCCTCTCCTTCAATAACAAAAAGCTCTCCTATTTTGGAGTTATTTACAAAGTATTGCTTTACATTTTCCAGAGAAATATTTTTTACCTTTTCTTCTATTTGTTTTTGGCTGAGTCCAACCTCACCCTTTTTCTCTGGGAAAAATTTGGCTTTTATTTGAGGAAAGAAAATATAACCGGCAGAACCCAGACCCAACAACAATAATAAAACTATCAGCCAGATAATCAGCTTCTTTTTGCTTTTTTTTCTTTTAGGAGCTTTTTCTTCCTCCTCCAGATCCACTTTGATTTTTTTATCTGACTTTACACTGACTCCTACCTGCTCTTCCACTTCAGGAATGGCAATATCTTCGGGACTATCTAAATCCAGCTTATCTTCTTCCAATTCTAAAGGGAAAATATGAGAACATTTAGTGCATTTTAGCTTAACTCCAGGTTTAACCTTTTCCTCGGGAAGATTATACTTTACCTTACACTCGGGGCATTGTACCAGCATCCTAAATTCCCCCTTTTAGCCTCACTCTTTAAGTTCAAACACTCCGCTCAAATTTCTATATTTTTCCGCATAATCCAGACCATAACCCACAATAAAACCTTTTTCCAGAACAAAACCAGCATAATCCACTTCTACATCTACTTCTCTACGCTCTTTTTTATCAATAAGCGCACAAATCTTTACACTTTCAGCCTTTCTGGCTTCCAGGACTTTTTTTAAATAAGCCATGGAATGGCCTGTATCCACAATATCTTCCACCAGAAGTAAATGTTTCCCCTCTATGGGCAATTCCATGTCCTTGGAAAAAATTACCTTGCCTGTACGGGATTTTTGATTGGCATAAGAAGATAAGCGGACAAAATCAACCTCTAAATTCAAATCAATGGCTCTAACCAAATCAGCAAAAAACAAAAAGGCACCTTTTAAGACACACACTGCTACCAGTTCTTTGCCAGCATAGTCTCTGCTTATTTCCTTTCCCAATTCCTGCACTCTTCTGGCAATCATCTCAGGGGAAAATACCACTTCCAATCCCATTTAATCCTCCTAAATTTTAATCAATACTCTAAATTTACTTACATTTCAATAAGCATGGCTATTTCATCGCACTCCGGGAACTTGGGGCATTTTAGACAATCTGCCCATACCTTTTGGGGTAAAACATCTTTTTCCACCACCTTAAATCCCAGGCGCTCAAAAAATCTGTCCTGATAAGTTAAGACAAAAACTTTGTAAACATCTAAAGTAATGGCTTCACTCAAACAGGCCTCCACCAACCTTCTCCCCCAATTTTGGCCCTGTTTTTCCTTAGCCACAGCCAGGGACTTAATCTCAGCTAAATCTTCCCAGATAATACTCAAGGCGCAACACCCAAAAACTTCCTGGGTCTGGCGGTGGGCCAAGACAAAAAAATCCCTAAGATGAGTATAGAGTTCACTAAAGGAACGGGGCAAGAGAAGTCCTTCTTTAGCATAATACATAAGTAAGTGGTGGATGCTCTTTACATCTGAAATTTTTGCCTTGCGCAAGTATAACTCACTCACCTAAAAGCTCCTCTATCTTTATTTTTAACTCTTCCAGGCCCATATACCCTTCATGAGTGAAGACCTTTTCTCCAGAAGAGCGATAAATTTCTAATTTGGGTAAATTTACCACCTGAAAAAAATCACCAACACTTTCCTTGCCCAGCCAGACAGGGTAGTTAAAGTTGGTTTCCTTATAAAAGGCAAAAAACATTTCTGGGTCATAATCCACAGACACTCCCAGTATACTTAGTTTCTGCCTGGGAAAAATGGTCCTTAGCTTAATTAAAGAAGGTATTTCCATCCTGCAGGGAGGACACCAGCTAGCCCAAAAATTGACCAGGACCAATTCACTCTGGCTATTGGCAATAAAGGAAATAATATCCCTGGGTTTGGCAACCTTTATGTCCTTGGCCAGGGTTAAATCAGTTCCCCCAAAAACAGCTAAAAAAAGAAAAATAATAATTAATCTGCGCATTTCTTTTCCTCCAGACTGGCCAATAATTTTTTGGCCAGTTTTACAGCAGCTACTGCGTTTTCTGAATAACCATCTGCCCCAATCCTATCGGCAAAGGCCTGAGTTACCACAGCCCCACCTATCATTACCTTGCACTTCAATTTTTCCTTTTGAACCAGTTTTATGGTTTCTTCCATTTTAACCATGGTAGTGGTCATCAAGGCAGAAAGGCCTATTAAAGGAGCCTGCTCCTTTTTGGCTACTTCTACAATTTTTTTAGCTGGAACATCTTTACCCAGGTCAATCACTTCAAAACCATGGTTTCTAAGCATCAAACAGACAATATTCTTGCCTATATCATGAATATCACCCTCTACAGTAGCCATTACTATCTTGGGACCTTTTTCAGACTTATCTTTCTTTAGCCAGGGTTCTAAAAACTTAACTCCCTCCTGCATGGCCTCAGCACTAAGTAAAAGCTGAGGCAAATAATATTCCCTACGCTCATATTTATCTCCCACTGCAGTTATACCCGGGATAAGCTCCTCATTTAGCAGGTCAAAGGCCTTTTTCCCCTCTTTTATTTCTTTCTCTAAAAGTTCAATTAACCTTTCTTTATCCCCTAAAACAACTGCTTCTTTAGGTGTAGAAGCTAGAGACTTACTTTTAGTTTGCAGGGTAATTTTTTGCTCTCCAGCCTGCCAATGGGAAAAATGAGCAATAAACTCTTCTGCCTGGGGGTCTTTATTTAAAAGTACCTGCCCGGCATAAAAAACTTCTTTTATTTTCCAGGAATTGGGATTTACAATACAACTACTTAAACCTTTAGCCATGGCCATAGCCAAGAAGGTGGAATTGATAAGCTCTCTAGCAGGCAACCCAAAGGAAATATTGGAAAGCCCCAGAGTAGTGGGCAAACCTAACTTTGTACAATAATCAATGACTTCCAAACAGGCTTTGGCTGCTTCTGGCTTAGAAGATACAGTAAGGGCCAGAGCATCTACTAAAATCAACCTCCTGGGAATGGAAAGCTCTGCGCACTTTTTCAGCATTTCCTCTATAATGGCAATGCGTTCTTTGGCACTTACAGGCAGCTTTTTCCCCTTTAAAGGAAGTAAAATAAAAGGAGCGCCATAATCCCTACACAAGGGGCCCAGCACTTCCAATTTGCCTTCTTCCCCACTTATGGAGTTAATTAAAGCAGAACCAGGATAAATCTGTAAACTCCTCTCAATGGCACTAACCTTACTGGAATCAAAACAAAGCACAGGATCAAATCTTTTCACCAGTTCCAATCCCAGCCTGGGTAAAACCTTTTCCTCTTCTACCAAAGGAGCACCCACATTAACATCCAAGACCCTAGCTCCGGCCTGGAGTTGCTCCTGAGCCAGGTTTAAAGCTTTACTCAATTTCCCCTCTTGCAACTCCTGGGTAAGGTCTTTTTTTCCTGTGGGATTGATTCTTTCTCCAATTAAAACAGTCTTTTCCTCTTTACCCAGAAGCACGTATTTAGAACGGGAAGTAAGGGCAAGGGAAGGAGATGCAGGAGAAGGAGAGACAAATTGTTCTTGAGTTAGTTTCTGGGCCAGAGCCTGGATATGCTCAGGCGTAGTTCCACAACAGCCACCCAAACACTTTACTCCCTTTCTGGCAAAGGTAAGCATATTTTTAGCAAAGGGCTCTGGCTCCAGTTTAAATACAGTCTTGCCCTCTTCTAAAACAGGTAAACCAGCATTGGGTTGTACCAAAAGAGGCAAAGAAGAATATTGAAGCAACTTTTCCACCAGAGGCAAAAGCTCCACAGGCCCTAAACTACAATTTACTCCCAGCAGATCTATCCCCATATTGAACATGGTAAGCGCAAATACTTCTGGAGAAGTACCTGTAAGAGACACCCCACCTTCAAAGGTCATGGATACTCCTATGGGGATTTGCCTATTTATTTTTCTGGCCGCAAGTACCACAGCCCTGGCTTCAGCCAGGTCAAAGTGAGTTTCCGCCAGAATCAAATCCACTCCACCATCTATTAAACCCTGAATTTGCTCGCTAAAACTATCTACCAGGTCTAAAAAGTCTATATCCCCTAAAGGCCTTACCATCTTGCCACTGGGACCAACACTACCTGCTACCAGGGCCCTGTTTTCTGCTGCCCTTTTAGCTACCAGAGCCATTTTTTTATTTACTTCATAAGCACTTATCCCTGCGGGCAATTTAAATCTGTTGGCTCCAAAGGTATTGGTAGTAATTACCCTTGCGCCAGCCTGAACATAAGCCCTATGACAGTTAAGTAGCGTGTCCTCCTCTTTTAGGGCAAAAATTTCTGGCATTTCACCGGCAGGTAAACCTTTGGTTTGCAATAAGGTGCCCAATCCACCATCAAAAAGGATAAACTCATTTTCTTTTAGTAGCGTCAAAAAATTCATTTATTGCCTTCCTCCCCATCTGGACCTTAACCTTGAGTTAAAGCCATAGTTTAAAACCTTGCAAAGGACAAATAAAAAATATAGGAATAAAAGGATTAAAGGAGTTCTATAGCATGCCAGAAAAAAAACAGTCTCCTGAAAGTAAAGAATTGGCTCTTATTGAACCAACCAATACTTATCCCCAAATAAAAGACAATCTCAGCTTATATTTACAAGAAGTAAATAAATTTCCAGTTTTGAGTCCAGAAGAAGAAATAGAGCTGGCCAGACGTTATAAAGAATACCAGGACCAAGATGCAGCCTTTAAACTCATAACTTCCAATCTAAGACTGGTGGTTAAAATAGCTATGGATTTTCAGCGTCGCTGGATGCAAAATGTTTTAGACCTTATCCAGGAAGGAAATATTGGCCTGATGAAGGCTGTACAAAAGTTTGATCCAGACAAGGGAATAAAATTTTCCTATTATGCTTCCTTTTGGATTAAGGCCTATATTTTAAAATTTATCATGGACAACTGGCGTATGGTCAAGATAGGTACCACTCAGGCCCAAAGAAAACTCTTTTACAATCTCAATAAAGAAAAACAACGTCTAGAAGCCATGGGTATAAATCCAGATGCAGAAACCATTTCCAACAACTTACAGGTCTCAGAAGCAGATGTTATTGAAATGGGCAAACGCATGGGCCAGCAGGACCTTTCTCTGGATATGCCTTTAAATGATGATGAGGAATTTACGCCTTTAAATGTCTTGCCTGCCTTAGAAGGCAGTGTGGAAGATAAAATTTTTCAGGAAGAAACAGTAAATCTGTTAAGAGAAAAGTTAAAAACAATTCTTCCCCAATTAAACGACAAGGAAAAAGATATTCTGGAACTCAGATTGCTCAATGACTCTCCTCTTACCTTAAGAGAGATAGGGGAAAAATATGGTATTACCAGAGAAAGAGTAAGACAAATCGAAGCTAGATTACTGCAAAAGATAAAAAAACTTTTAGAAGAAGAAATCACAGACTTTTCCAGGGATTGGATTTTAGATGAATAAAGTCTTTAGCCTCCTCAAAGCAGAAGCCAAAAAAATAGCTCAACAAAACCTTCCTTCTTTTTATACTATTTTTTCACGGGAACAAAACCAGGCCAAAAACTTCTTTTTTGACCACCCTCTTATTTATCGTTTACGCGAAGATGTCCTACCCTTTATCCTGGACTCCTTTGGGCATGGCATAGAGCACGCCAAAAAGGTAGCCCTAGATGCCAGTACCATTGTCTTAATTGAAGGAAAACACTTGCCCAATCCTTTACTTAAAAAAGCTTTTCTTTTAAGCCAGATAGCGGGCTTGCTGCACGATACTTGTCGCACAGAAGAAGACCATGCTTTAAAAGGGGCTGAACTAAGCCAGGAAATCCTAGAAGACTATCCTCTTAGCCAGGAGGAAAAAGAAATTATTTACCTGGCCATAAAAAACCACGAAGCCTTTGGACCCAGGATAGAAATCAAAGACGACCTGGCCCAACTGGTAAGTGCTGCTCTTTATGATGGAGACAAATTTCGCTGGGGGCCAGATAATTTTACCACTACCCTTTGGTCCATTTGTAGTTATAACCAATGGGGAATAGAAGAACTGAAAAAAAGAATGCCCCAGGCTTTAGAGTTTATGCAAAAAATCAAAGATACCTTTAGGACTTCTACAGGCATTAACTTTGGCCCAGAAATTGTGGATTGTGGTCTGCTTATAGGCAAACATCTCTACCAAACCTTACAACAAATAGAAAATTATGCGTAATTTAATTTGTTTTACTTTAATCCTTTTGGCCTTACTTAGTTGTTCTCCCTTACACAAACCCCGACCTGTTAGTATTCCCCTTTCGCCTGAAGCCAAGAAAATTTATACCTTTCTTCGTTTTCTGGATCTGGAAAACCAAAAGAAAATTGAAGAAGCCAAGCTGGAAGCCCAACAACTACTTCAATTAAATCCAGAACCCTATATTTATCTGGAAGTAGCCAACTTTTACTGGCGCAACCTGGATTTTAATCAAGCCAGAAACATTTTAAAGCAGGGTTTAAAAAAATTTCCAGAAAACAAGAACCTCTATCTTTCCCTAGCCAAATCCTATCTGGCTGAAAAAAGACTCAAGGACGCAGCAACAACCCTGGAAGAGTATCTGGCCATTAAACCAGAAGACTTTTCTGTGTACCAGGAACTGGCAGCAATTTATCTGGAAAATAAAGAATACAGTAAAACCATAGATTTACTCAAAAAACTACCTCCTGAAAAGCAAAATAAAATAACCTATTATTATTTAGCCAGGGCTAATTTTGAACTAGGTCTTACCCAAAAAGCAGAAGCTTTGCTTCAAAAAACTTTAAAACTGGATCCAGAGTTCTTTGAAGCCTGGGCAGAATTAGCTTATATCTATGAAATGAATAAAAAATATGCTGAAGCAGAAGAGATCTACACTAAATTATTAGAGCAAGAAGAAAATAACGAAGACTTGGTTTTGAGAATAATTGAATTAAACCTAAAATTAAACAACCCTAAAAAGGCTAAAACTTTTTTAGAAGATAAAGATATAGATTTTAAACTAAAAGTATTCTTAAAATTTTTAGAAAATAAATATTATGAATATGCTGAAAACATATTAGAAGATGTAAAAAAAGAAGAAAAAGGTACAGACAGGGTAAATTTTTATTCTGCTCTTCTCTACTATGAGAAATACCAAGATTACAATAAGGCTCTTCAATATTTAAATAAAATAACACCCAAAAGCAGTTTTTACCTTCAATCACTAGAATTTAAAATTCAAATTTTGCTTTTACAAAAAAATTACGCCTTGGCTCAAAAAACTCTAGATGAAGTTAAACAAGCCTATCCCAATCACAAAGAATTTTATATTTTACAGATATACGCTTTTGAACAACAAAAAAAATACACCCAGGCCTTATCCTGGATAGAACAGGCCCTACAAAAATGGCCCAAAGACAAAGAAATACTTTATCGCAAAGCCATTATCCTGGAAAACCAAAACCAGCGCCAGAAATCTTTAGAACTTATGGAAAAAATAATTTCCCTGTATCCTGATTATGATCCTGCCTTAAATTTTGTAGGTTATGTCTTGGCTGAAGAGGGAAAAGACCTAAATAGAGCCAAGCTCTTAATTGAAACTGCCTTAAAAATGAGCCCCAACAACGGCTATTACCTTGATTCTCTAGCCTGGGTTTACTTTAAATTAAAAGAGCTAGATAAGGCCTGGGAATATATTCAAAAAGCTGTAAGTTTTACTGCCGATGACCCTACTATTTGGCAACATTATGGAGACATTGCCAGGAGTCTAAACCTAAAAAAAGAAGCCATCAGGGGCTATAAGCAGTCCTTAAAGTTAAATCCCCATAATTTGGAACTAAAAAAACTACTCCAGAAATTAAGTGAAAACTAAATTTATCACTCTCTTGTTGGGGCTAATTGTTCTAGCCAGTTGTGCTCCCCCAAAGCTTCCTTCTCCAGAACAAAAGCTGGAACAATTCTGGCAACAGCAACAAAAATATAAGCAAATCAACACCTACTACTTACAGGGCAGCCTTAGTTTTAAAGACCAAAAACAGGCTTCCCGCTTGCTCTACACCTGTTTTGGCCAAAAGAATAAGCTCACCAGAGTGGATTTTTCCTCTTCTTTGGGTCAAAAGATTTCCCTCTGGCAAGAAAGTCAAAACAACCTCCTGGTCTTTTTTCCCTATGAAAGAAGAGCTTATCAAAGCAACCACCCCAGGACTGCTATTACTACCTTAGGCTTTCCCCTTCCCTTTACCTTGACTCAAAGTGTCAAACTGCTCCTGGGAGAAGTCCAGTTTCTCCTACCCTTGTCTTCTTCAGAAAATTTTTCTAAAAACCTCTTGACTCAACTAGAAATTTATCCTTTAGGTCAAATAAAAAGAATAAACTATCAAGGATACACCATATCCTACTTTAACTATGTAAAGACTAACATAAACCTTTCCATACCTAAAAAAATAATTATTGAAAAAGAAGGCTTAAAAATAACTATTTATCAAAAAAAGATAAAATTAAATTTAAACTTAAATAATTTAGAGCTAAAATTGCCAGAAGATGTAAATTTATTTAATCTCTTGGAGCAAGAGTAAAATGAGAACCTTTATTCACACAGTTTTAAGTGGAATATATACAGCTTATACGGAATTGTTATTTTCTCTTACTCTAACCTTAAAAATTGCAGAAATAAAACAAATTCAGCAAAAAATAAAAGAAGAACAATGTTTTTTAGGACAGCTAATTTGCGAAAAAAAAGATATTGATTCTGAAGAAGTAAAGACAACTCTCAAACAAATAGAATTTTTACAAGAAGAAGTAGAATATCTAAAAGAAAAGCTTGAAAATTTTAAGAACCTCTTTTTACACAAACGCCAACAAAGATTAAAATCTTTTAAAGGAGTTTTTTAAATGGAAGAAAAAAAGGCTCTAATCTTTGGTTCAGACCACGCAGGCATTAACCTCAAAAGAATACTAATGGATTTTTTTCATCCCCAATTTGAAATAATAGATGTGGGCACAAGGGATACCAATAGCTGCGATTATCCCCTTTATGCCCGCAATCTTTGCGTAAAGGTACTGGAATTAAAAACTCTGGGTATTCTTATCTGTGGCACAGGCATAGGCATGTCTATCACTGCCAACCGCTTTAAGGGCATACGTGCTGCCCTTTGTACCAACGAATACATGGCCAGAATGTCTAGAGAGCACAATGACGCCAATGTACTCTGCCTAGGTGAGAGGGTAATTGGAGTGGACCTGGCTAAAAGTATTGCCAGCACTTTTGTAAACACTTCTTTTGCTGGAGAAAGACACCTGAAAAGAATCGAGTTAATAGAAAAGCTGGTTTAAACTTTGTTAACAATTTAATTTTCAAAAACAAAACAGGTTAAATTTGGTTTACAGGGTAAAATATCAGGCCAGGTAAGAGGAAAAAGAATTAAAGATTTATAACCTGATTTTTGTCTTCTATTCCTGCTTTTATTTTTCTGGTCTAAGTCTACTCACTCAATCAAAAAAACAACCTCTTTAGCAGATATAAAAAGCATGCGAATTTGGGATATCCATCCAGGTTATTTAAATCGCCAAAGTCTATTAGGCGAACACAGAGAATTACACGGAATCCTCTCGATTCTAATTCATGGGAAAAAGGGATATTCTAAACATCCTGAAACCAAGCGCTGGGCAGGTTTTCTTTGGGCCTTAAAGATAAGACATGAATTTTTAGTAGCAGAAATGCGCTTAAGAAATTTTAACCATAAGTCTTATGTTAAGGTAAATTCTGCTTTTAAAAAATGGCCAGAAATTTATATTGATTCTCCCAGCGCCCAATTTAACTTACTTAAGCAAAAATATCAAAACAAAGAAGAGGGAAGAATACCTCTTCCTAAAAATGAACAAGAACTCTGGAGTCAGCACAAGTATTCAATTTTAGCTAGAAATCCCAATTTATACAAAGAAATAGGTCCCTTAGTAGCTAAAAAAGAAATAGGCTTTGAGCAATTAGCGTTAATTTTAGTGGAAAATCTTAGAATCATACCAGATGAAAAAAATATAAAAAATGCACTTCAACACATGTGGGGACATATAGCCAAATACTCTTCAATAGATAAACACCTGGTAAATAAAATGCCTTTAGACCAGCTACTTAGAGAAATACAGAAGTGTACGCTTAAATTTAAAGAACCTTATTTACTTTTATCTACAGCTTTGAGTGAATTAAGCGTGTGGATAGAAAATAAGGACTTAAATTGAAATAACAAATTAAAAAGAAACAAACTTTTAAGTTTTCAAGCCCTCTCTTTTAAAAAATAATCCAATTTAATTCAAAGAGTTAGAGAAAAAATAGATTTAGTTTTAGAAACCATCTTGACCAAACAATTCTTTTCTTATTAAGCAAAAGCGATTTGGCCAAATTGAGAAAAAGCATCAAAGTAGCTGGAGGAGAAAAATATGTCTGTAACCCTGGTAGACCACCCTCTCATTCGACATAAATTGGGTATCATGCGCAAACATGATATCAGCACCAAAAATTTTAGAGAACTGGCTTCGGAAATAGCCAGACTACTTACCTATGAAGCAACCAAGGACCTGGAAACTGAAAAAAGCACTATTCAGGGATGGGCAGGTCCTGTGGAAATAGAGACCATCAAAGGGAAAAAAATTACGGTAGTGCCCATACTTAGAGCTGGACTGGGCATGCTAGATGGAGTCCTGGACCTTATTCCCGGAGCTAAGGTAAGCATTGTTGGTCTGTATCGCAATGAAGAAACCCTGGAACCTGTTCGCTATTATGTAAAACTGGCCAAAAACATAGAAGATCGTATTGCCCTAATTTTAGATCCCATGCTGGCTACTGGAGGTACTTTAATTGCTACCATTGACCTGTTAAAGGAAGCAGGTTGTACTAAAATCAAAGGATTATTTTTAGTAGCTGCTCCAGAAGGATTAAAAAAAGTTACAGAAAAGCATCCAGATGTGGAAATATACGTAGCCTCCATTGATAAGAGGTTAAACGATAAAGGCTACATCCTGCCAGGCCTAGGGGATGCAGGAGATAAAATCTTTGGAACTAAATAGGCACCACCTGGTGCCTATTTTTTTGTCTTTTTTGTTCTTTAAAAACACCAGTGCACGGTAAAGGAGGTTCTATGCAACAAGATCCAACCAAGTATGATTTTCGTTTAAGAGACTCCCTCCTGGGAGCGCAAATGCTCTTTGTGGCTTTTGGGGCTTTGGTTTTAGTACCCATTTTAACCGGGCTTGACCCCAATGTGGCTCTTTTTACTGCTGGCTGTGGCACGCTACTTTTTCAAGTTATCACCAAAGGAAAAGTTCCTGTTTTTTTGGCTTCTTCTTTTGCCTTTATTGCACCTATTATCTATGGAGTAAAAACCTGGGGCATTCCCGGTACCCTATGTGGCCTGGCTGCAGCAGGTGTTATCTATATTCTCTTAAGCCTGCTCATTTCCTTAAGAGGAGTAAAAGTCCTGGAAAATTTGCTTCCTCCTATTGTTACCGGCCCAGTTATCATGGTAATTGGTCTTATTCTAGCTCCTGTAGCAGTAAATATGGCCATGGGTAAAACAGGAGATGGCAGTGCTGTTTTAGTGCCAGAAAAAACAGCTCTCACCATTGCCATGATTTCCCTGGCAGTGACCATTATAGTCTCCCTCTTTGGCAAAGGCATGTTAAAACTCATTCCCATTCTTTCTGGAATTATTGTAGGATATCTTATTTCCATCCCAGTGGGTTTGGTCAACTTTGCCCCTGTAACCCAGGCACCCTGGTTTGCCCTTCCCAATTTTACCTTTCCTGAATGGAACCTGCAGGCCATCCTTTTTATTGCTCCTGTGGCTATTGCTCCAGCCATTGAACATTTTGGAGATATTCTGGCCATTAGCTCTGTGACAGGAAAAGACTATTTAAAAGACCCTGGAGTACATAAAACTCTCTTAGGCGATGGTCTGGCCACTTCTCTGGCGTCCTTTTTAGGTGGTCCTCCTAACACCACCTATTCAGAAGTAACCGGGGCTGTAGCTCTGATTAAGGTCTTCAACCCTGCTATTATGACCTGGGCTTCCATCTGTGCCATTTTGCTTTCCTTTGTGGGCAAACTAGGCGCTTTTTTACAAACTATTCCTACTCCTGTTATGGGTGGAATTCTCATTCTCCTCTTTGGTGCTATCATGGTCGTGGGCATCAACACTTTAGTTAGAGCTGGCCAGGACCTGATGGAGGCCAGAAATATGGCTATTGTGGCCATAATTGTTATCTTTGGAGTGGGAGGAATGTCCTTTTCTGCTGGAGAATTCACCTTAAAAGGTATCGGGCTAGCTGGTATAACCGGAGTGGTATTAAATATTCTCTTACCTGGTAAAAAATAAAAAAAGGGGCTTAAAGCCCCTTTTTTATTAACCTATAAGCAAAACCTTATTTTTCTTCCCAGCCAGTAACCTTGTATCCCTTTTCTTCTACCTTGGCTTTTATCAACTCAAAATCCCCCCCTTTATCAGCCTCAAAATAGGCAGCTTTATCTTCTAAACTTACCTTTATATTTTTAAGATTACCCATACTCTCCAAAATCTTGGTAACAGTATTTACACAATGCTGACAACTCATACCTTCAATATTTAATTTAAACATAAAACCTCCTGGATAGTTAATAGATTCAAATTAATTATATCAAAATATTAACCAATTTAAAAATATTTCCATTTATTTAAAATAATTAAATTTAATAAAAAAATAAATTTAAAGATAAATCTAAGCTATAGTAAATTAAGGATTTAATTTTATTTGGTACAATACATTAATCCAAGCCATTTCACTTGTACTGTTATTTGTACCTACAATTTCAACATTGTATAAATAACCATCAAGGTATCCCTTAGTATCTACTATCTTTCCATACACTATATAGTCTCCATAAATTTCTTCCCAATCAGGATTATTAATGATATCTGATGGCTCTGAATTAGAGGTACATGCATTCGTTGAATTACAAAAATCACATACCGTGGTCCAGTTATCTGTATCTCTTTTTAATTTACAGGCATGCCCAGGTATCCAACCTGATGAATTAGAATCCCAAGTAGAATCTCTAATATCAATCAAAAATTCTTCCACACCTCCCTTTGCAGCTTCTAATGCTGATGTATACCTTTTTACAATACCTGACTGTTTGGTACTCGATACCACTAAAATCATTATAGCTGATGCAAGCACTATAGCAATTAAGCTCAAAATTAGAGAAGTTATAAGGGCTATACCCCTCTCATCTTGCTTTTTGAAAATCACCGAATTTCCCTCTTAAGATTCATGGGTTTTACTGAAAATTGAAATAGCTTCCATCTATAATGTATATCATCCCCTGTAGGAGTAAATTGTTCAATGGTCCCATTAGAAGTATTTAGATAAATTGTGCCTCCAGAATAATTAAAGGCTGGGTCTTTTCTACCTTCGTGGTAAACAATAAATACTTTTACCTGTTTTAGCTGAGACCTTAAAACCTTCGGATCTGAGGGTAATGTAGTTGACCATGTATCAACAATGTCATCATCGTCAGTATCAAGACCAAATGCCACTTTAAACCTTTCTACACAGTCCAGTATTGGTTGCGCACCACCAGTACTTGCATCTTCTCTTCTTAATACTTTAGTATTTTGCGCACATCTTAATGGCTTATCTTCTGAATTGTAGTCGTCTAATTCATAGGTTATTTTATTATCTGTAGAATTAGAACTAAGACCAAATAAAAGCAGTAGCTTTGATGGATCAGATGAATCAACTTTATAACAATTATATTTTTGGGTATAATCTAAATCAAGTGCTAAATAACAAATATTTGTATCATTACAATCCTCGGCAGAGATTTCTGCATCATCAAGGGTAAAAAATCTCTTTCCATTAAAATCTGCATAACCATAACACTTTGTATAATCATTTCTAGAAGATACTGTTGAACTTATTGTAAGAGTATTGTTTGCTTCATCATATTCTAGAGGCAATTTATCATTGGGTATTCCAAAACCAGCCAGCTCAATATCTCTTCTAATTATTTCAGCCCCTATTAGCCTATCTATATTGGATACAGCAGTAGTAGTCTGCTGTGTGTATGCTTTCAATACATTTAAATATGATTGATATACAGCACCTAGAACCACTGATAAAATTACTAACACCACCAACAATTCTATTAAGGTTACACCTTTATTTTTCATGGCTCATGCACTACTGTATTTATGGTATAAGTTTTTGTCGAATTACTGTTAGGTGGATATTTATAAGTAACTATAACTTGTACTTGACTGTTACCACTATCTATAGGAGTAGAATTAGAATCTATCGCAAAGGTTAAAGAAAAATTTCTAAATTTTTTAGTTGCATTATCTTCACATTCAATACCACTTCTTATATTTTCTATACAATCTTGAGCTATTTTTACAGCTTCATCCCTAACTAAATTATTTACATTACTACGAATATAAGTAGCAAGACTCTGCACTAGCGTAAGAAGAACCAAAGTCAATATCAACATGCTAACAAGGACCTCTATTAAAGTAAATCCTTTTTTTTCTTTAATTACAATCAGTTCCATTCCATGATCCTGTTTTTGCTCTTGTTACTGAAACTGCTACACAATTATTAACTTCTTCCTCGTTTAGGTCTGTAAGATAAATACTATCAAAATTAACAACCACACCTCTAGAAAATTTTATATATGTATAAGTTGAATTAGATGATTTAAATTTCGATTTTAGATTTAAAATTGTTATATCAACATACCCACCACTATCATTAATCTCACCATCATAATCTGTATCACACCTTTCATATATCTTCTTAAATTCTGATGTAGTTCCCCAATACAATCCACAAACTTTTTTTTCAACAAAGCTTTTCATTCTGGCATCTTGAATTAGAGTATAAATATTTTTTATATCGTATTGAACATCATATTTTTTCTTCCATTTTGTAAATTGTGGAATTGTAATGGATAAAACTATTGCTATAATAGATAAAATTACCAAGAGTTCGATTAAAGTAAAGCCTTTTACTTTTCTATCCATAATAAAATATTGCCCTTAGGACTTTTTGCTGGATTTACATAAGGGGTAGCTGATTCTGGAGGTACTCCTGTATACCATGGAGTAGTAGCATCATTAAATGTTGATGTCTCATCTGTACCAACAATTATTTCTTCTATATTACCACGGGATAGTTGTAAAAATAGTTTTCCTCCTGGGTTGCTTGCGTGATATCCTGGACAGTTTTGATTTTTGAGATCTTCACCTGTTGCACAATTTAGCTGCCATACCCTGGATCTTCCACCAAAACTACAAAAATCAGAAGAAGGCTCTGTTGTAGTAAAATAGATTATATTGGAATCAGTAACAGTTGGGTCTGATATTACTCTTTCTTTAAAATAAATTCCTTCTCTCTCATTTAGTCCTTGTTTCCAAGAAAATAGTTTATTTGGGTTACCTTGAGTGAGTTCATTACAAGGATCATTAGATGAGTGTGCTGCATTAATATTACAATTTCCATCATCAAGACAATCATCTATTCTTACAGCATAGAGGTTATTAAATTCATTATTTTTACCTGGATCGTCTCCAGGATAAAAATATCTACCAGTACCAAAAAATATATAATTCATA
>LDZQ01000578.1_pt1 | contig 73449 bp, 84 predicted proteins | sample 615361 | NCBI WGS metagenome assembly LDZQ01 (sample SAMN03408297, study PRJNA278302) | terrestrial metagenome | isolation source: oil reservoir sample I2 | place: USA: Alaska, North Slope, Ivishak formation | collected 2013 | reverse complement strand
TCAAGAATCTGCTTTACGTACTTAACCAGAGTGGGCCATCTCGGTGGCTCGTTGGGCACCCACGGCACCACGACCTTTGAAAGCTCTGGCATTCTCCTTGCTTCAGAGAGTTTACCTCCGACCATGATTGCAGCTCCATCGTTCTCAGGGTCGAAGAGTGGCATGCCGGGGCACATCGTGTAGCAGTTACCGCAGTACATGCACTTCTCCACGTCAACCTTGATGGTCTTGTTCTTCATGTCCGGCTTGAGGGCTCCTGTTGGACATGCAGCCACTGTTGACGGAATCTCACAGGTCTTTCTGATGGCCTCGTCGTTGGGTATTGGAGGTGTTCTGTGGATACCGACAATTGCAATATCTGAAGCGTGGACAGCACCACACATGTTTGCACAGCAGGCAAGGCTGATTCTGCACATTGCAGGCAGCTTGTGGTCGGTGAAGTACTCGTAAAGCTCATCCATCACAGCCTTTACAATACCAGAAGCGTCAATGGCTGGAGTGTGGCAGTGAATCCAGCCCTGAGTGTGGACAATGTTGCTCAGCCCGTATTCTCCCTTAACAGCATCCCATGTTCCACCACATGGGAAGCCAACTCTCTCCTGCACCTCGTTAATCAAATCATCAATCTTGCTCTCGTCAGTTACGAAAAACTCGACGTTGTTTCTGCTCGTCCATCTCAAATAGCCGTCAGAGTATTTGTCGGCAATGTCACAGAGTTCTCTTACCGTGTATATGCTCAGAAGTCTTGGAGTTCCGAACCTTACAACGTAAATGACATCTCCGCTCTCAGCAACTCTCTTAATGACACCCGGCTTTACTACTTCATGATACTTCCACTTGCCGTAGTTTTTGGCTATAACCGGGTGGAGAAGGTCCCTGAAGTATGGTGGACCAAAATCCGTTTTAACACCCTCAACTACCATTACCACATCCCCCTCTTCTTCAATTCTTCAGTATATGCCGACGGCTTCAACTCGTCCTTCTCGAAGAACATGAACGGGTTGTTTCTTGGTGCCTTCACCATTCTCACATCCGCCTCTCTGCCGATGACCTTGAGGAACTCCCTCATTCCCTTTCTCCAGATTAACTCCCCGATTCTTTCTCTGAACTTGCCTTCCTCGTCCCACCAGTCCCAGATGGCTTCAAGAATCTCCTTGATTTCATCGTAGGGTTTCTCAACCTCTACGAATGGAACTGCAACCCATCCAATGACAGCACCCTCAACGAAAGGTGCCTTACCACCGATGAGGATTGTTGCTCCTCTCTCATCACCTGGCTTGAGAGCTTTTGGCATCTTGTTTATACAGTGCATACATCTGACACATTCTCTGTTGTCGATCGTGAGCTCCTTCCCATCCCACTTGATGGCTCCAGTTGGGCAGAGCTTTACGACCTCATTCTCGATGTCCATCCAGGATGCATACTCCTTAACTGCCTCCTGGTCAACCTTGATGTCATCCTTCCAGGTTCCGATAATGGCGAAGTCTGACCTCGCCTTTGAGGCAACACAGTCGTTCGGACAGCCGGCGCACTTTATCTTGAACTTGTATGGCCACATGGGCCTGTGGAGCTCATCCTGATAGGTCATCGTGAGGTCGTAGCAGAGCTCCAGCGTATCGTAGCAGGCAAACTCACAGAGTGCTGGACCCATACACGCTGAGGGTGTTCTGAGGTCAGAGCCGCTTCCTCCAATGTCGAAGGGGATTTCGAGGTTACCCAAGTCCTCAAAGCACGGCTGGAGGTACTCACTCCTCGTTCCGAGGAAGATGATATCTCCAGTCGAGCCGTGGAAGTTGGTCAGACCGCTTCCCCACTTCTCCCATACGTCACAAAGTCCTCTGAGGGCCTTTGTCGAATAGAACCATCCTGAGGGCTGGTTTATACGCATTGTGTGGAAGTGCTCAACTTCTGGAATCTGCTCTCCGAGGTCGGAGTACCTGCCGATAACACCTCCACCGTAGCCTACAACCGAGACAATACCTCCGTGCTTCCAGTGCGTCTTCTTGTCTTTATAGGAGATTTCAAGCTGCTTGAGCAAGCCTCTTGCGCCCTTCGGCATTTTCACATCCTTACCCTCGGCAGCAGCCTTTTCCATCAATTCTGCTGTCTTCTTGATTTCCTTTACAAAACTTGGCCAAGGCCCCTTTTCTAATTCATCAAGCAAAGGAGTTTCTGACATTCGTTCACCTCCTGTAATTGCAAGTCCCCCTCTTTTTAGGCAATATATAAGAATTTCGAAATTTGCGCTTTCTGGTTTAAGCTTACCTAAAAATATCTGCAATCGAGAAGTTTTTTAACCTTCCCACAACTCCCCCTTGTGGGTGGAAAGGTTTACATAGTTGGAGCTGGTCCCGGAAACTTCGAGCTTTTAACTCTGAAAGCATACAGGCTGCTTCAGGAGGCTGATGTAATTCTGTACGACAGGCTAGTTGGGGAGGAAATTGAGTCCTTCCTTAAAACCCTTGGCAAAGAGGTTGTCTATGTTGGCAAGGAGAGAGGGGAGAAAGGAGAAAAAAGGCAGAAAGAGATAAACAGGCTGATGAAGAAGTACTTTGAAGAAGGAAAGAAGATCGTGAGACTGAAAGGAGGAGATCCGGGAATTTTCGGCAGAATGGCTGAGGAGATTGAATTTTTGGTTGAGAATAGAATCCCCTTTGAGGTTGTTCCGGGCGTTAGCTCCGTAAACGGTGCGCCGGTTTGCTCAGGAATTCCCCTTACCGAAGCAGAAAACGCATTCGGCTTTCTTGTTGTGAGCGGAAGTGACTCTGGGAGAATAAGAGAACTGCACGAGAAGGGGACGCTCGTGATTCTGATGGGGGGCTGCACGGCCAAGGATGTTGCCAGAAACCTGATTGAATCAGGGGTGGATGCAGATAGAGACGTGGCGGTAATCGAGAGAGGGAGCATGAAAAACCAGAGGGTTACTATTACAAAGCTTTCTGAGCTTGTTGAGAGAGATTTTAATTTTGATAGCCCTGCGCTAATCGTCGTTGGGGATGTTGTAAGGTTCGCAAGAGTTTGCCAAAACCATGAGGATAGAAAAATATAATTGACCTGAGGTTAAGAAAAAACAGATGGTAAAGAGAGCCAAGTTGATTAACGATGTGGTGGAGCTAATCCCGATATTTCATCTCCTCTCAACCGAAACTTACAGGAAGGTTTACAACGCACTTCTTGAGGGATGGTACACGGCGAGAGAGCTTGAGGAGATGATAGGTGAGGGATACAGGGACGCCCTTAGGATACTGAAGAATGCAGGGATGCTTGAGGCGAAGTGGAGAATGCCATCTGATCCCGGAGGAAAGCCGGAGAAGGAGTACCACGTGAGCTACACCCACGTGAGCGCGAACTTCTACATTTCGCTGAAAGACCTCAACAAAGTTCTCGAAGTCGTATTCATGAGCGATGATGAAGTTGAGGAGTACGTCAGAGAAATAATCAAGGAAATTGAGGCTGGAAGAACGTCGGTGACGTACATCACCAAGGATTTGAACCTCGACCCTCTGTTTCTGAGGGCTATAGCCAAGCGCTCCCTCAAGCTGAACCTGAAGGGGCAGCTTATTGAGCTAGCGAAGGATGAGGAGATATAGCATCAAAGAAATTTTGGATAAATTCAGGTGGCATCCCGAATTTGATTTTTCCAAAGTTAGAATTCGATACATAGACAGGCCAAAGGGCTACAGCGAGGTAAGCGGTGATGACATAAAGGAGATAGGCCACATGTTTATCTACCTTTACAGCGGCGCAGCCATTCCCCACCACAGGATTGTGGAAATAAGGTACGGAGAGGAGGTAGTATGGAGAAGACCGTAATCGGCGTGGTTCACCTCCTTCCCCTTCCGGGCTCACCCGAGCACACTGACCTGAGTGCGGTAATAGACAAAGCCGTAAAGGATGCCAGGGCAATTGAGGAGGGTGGTGCGGACGCGCTAATACTCGAAAACTACGGCGATAAACCTTTTTTGAAGGAAGTTGGCAAGGAAACCGTCGCTGCGATGACTGTAATAGCCTGCGAGGTTAAGAGGGATGTTTCCATCGGGCTGGGGATAAATGTGCTCAGAAACGACGCCGTTGCGGCATTAGCCATTGCCAAAGCCGTAAACGCCGACTTTGTTAGAGTTAACCAGCTTTTCTTCACTTCCGTCTCCCCTGAAGGAATTCTTGAGGGGAAGGCCGGAGAGGTGATGAGGTACAAAAAGCTGGTTGACTGCAGGGCGATGATTTTTGCGGACATTGCAGTGAAACACGCTGTACACTTCGCCTCACTTGAGGATTACTGCCTAAATGCCGAGAGGAGTCTTGCGGACGCGGTGATTTTGACGGGAAAAACGACAGGTGGAGAAGTTTCTTTGGAAGAGCTGAAATACGCCAAAAAAACTTTGAAAATGCCTGTTCTCGCCGGAAGCGGTGTTAACGCGGAGAATGCTGCCAGAATTTTGAAGTGGTGCGACGGAGTTATTGTTGGCACCTACATAAAGCGGGGCGGATTGGTTGATGCCGAGAGAGTTAGGAGAATCGTTAGAGCTGCGAAAGGGTAGGCATTCAGTCGTCTATTTGACGGAAAAATACGCGATAAAGCAGTTTCACGAGAGGTTCAGGTACAACTTTCTGAAGGAGGTTAAGTTCCTCACGCTCCTCCAGCCTTTCTTCTTCACCCCTAAGCTTTACTTCGTCGATTTTGCAAATCTCAGAATAGTGATGGAGAGGCTGAGGGGTAGAAGGTTTGACGAAGCTTTCATCAGAAAGGCTGTCGAGAGAGCTCTTGAGGCCTGCTTCATTATGGATGTAATGGGGGTTGAAAAGCAGGAGATGAACCATCCGGACAAGCACATAATAGTTGGGGATGATGTTTACCTCATCGACTTCGAGAGGGCGAGGTTCAAGGACCGCCCATCCAACCTCACACAGTTTTGCATGTACTTGAGAAGATTTGGAATTGAAATTGAAAAAACTTTGCTTAAAGATTACAAGACCTCGGTGAATTGCGAAAACTTCAGCAGGATTTTACATAGTGTGGTGGAAAAACTTAAATAACTCAGAATTAAGAATTATTTGCCAGCAATTGGCACTTTAATTGACCGGAGGTGATTGTATGGTTGGCGCAAATATACCAGCAGAGCTTGCCGCTCTGCCGATAGAGAGTTTGATTGGCAAACCGCTTGAGGCCGCTGTGAGGGCTCAGGCCTTTGCAGCGATGACCACAGCACGATTCGTTCAGGAGGTTGGGCTTGACGACGACGGGAATGTTAAGACGGTAACATTCAAATTCAAGAGAAAGGAGCTCGACCCGGAAACGGGAGACGTTACGGACGTTGACACGACAGTTGAGGCACCCTTGCTGACGATTCTTCCCGTGCCCTTCATCAGGATAAAGGACATGACGGTCCACTTCAACTTCACCATAAAGACCTCTGCGCAGGACAAAACTCAGCACGACTTCGCCAGCAAGCTTACAGCAAAAGCAGGATGGGGCTGGGGAAGCGTGAAGCTCACAGCCTCTTACGGATTCAAGAAGGAGAGCAGGTCCCAGGTTGACAGAAGCTCGGAGCTTGACATCACCGTCAATGCTGTGCAGGATGAAATGCCTGAAGGTATGAGAACTCTGCTCAGCCTGCTGAAGGAGAGCATAGCTCCTGCTGGAGCTTCAGGTGGGGGAACAGGGTAAAGAGGTGCTTTGATTGGTCAACGTAGCTTTACTGCTGGATCAGATTATCGCAACCCCACTCAGGTCGATGGTGGAGGCCCAGCAGGAGTCAGCTAACGCAACCGTGGAGTTTCTAACAAGTCTGATCGACGAGAACGGAAAGCCCAAGGGCATTGAGCTGGCTTACGAGCAAACGGTTTTCGATCCAGAAAGGGGGGCTGTGAGTGAGAAGAACAGGGTAAAAATCCCGCTTCTCACATTGGTTCCCGTTCCCTACCTCAGCATCGACGAGGCGGAGATAGACTTCAGCGCGAAGATTGTTGCAACGTCAAAGCAGCAGAAGGGGAAGTTCGTGCCGCTGTATGCGGTCTACGCACCAAAAGCTGAAACAAAGACAGACCTCAACGGAGAGCTTAACATCAAGATAAAGGTAAAGCGGACTGAGATTCCAGAGGGCATCGCAAGGATGATAACAGTTCTCAGCAACTCGATTACGGTAGGGGAGGGATAATGCCGGGAAGAAGAGTTCGCAAAGACGTTGCCCGTGACGTTAAAAAGCCGGATTTTGTCGAGCCGGTTAAGCCGGTTGACAAGCCGGAAATTGCAGTCAAAAAAGCACCCCTAAGAGAGCTCGCGGCATCGATAACGCTCTCAGCCCTCTCAGCCAAAAAGCTGATTGACATGGAGCTCTCAAAAATTCGAAAGGAGTACGAGAAGGACGAGTTTCTCAGGAACTTTCCTCTTCCCGGATTCGAGATTTCCGAGATGGAGCTTGAGCTTAACTTTGCTGTTGACGAAGTTAAGGACGGTGGGGAGGTAATCGTTTCCTTTGACGAGGAAAAGCTTTCGAAGCTCTCAGGTGCAATTTCAAAGATGAAAATGAAAATTGTTGGCAAAAGCCTTCAGCAGTTCGAGACCATAGACGGACAGAAAATCGTCAAGTAACTTTTTTCCTCAGCAGAAACATCATCCCCAGATTTCCCACAACCATCGGGTCCCCGCCAACCTCTTTAAAGGGTGAAAGGTGGGCGTTGGGGCCTGTGCAGAGCCTCTCCCTAACATCAACGACCTCATCGTAGTAGCAGCCGTGCCCTTCGTCGCTCAAAACGTACTCGTTGCTCAGCTCACCCCTCTCAAACCTCTCAAGGAGCGATTTTATCTCATCCACACCTCTCCTCCTTAAAACAGGAGTGTGGTGCTCCAGTAGAGCCTTAATCCTGTAATCCTCATCGACTATCGCTGCTGTTAGATGGGAGTTGCCGAAATTAACCAGCAATGCGGGGAATTCCTTCACCTGCAGGGCGCATCCGGCAATCGCTGCGAAGACGGTATCGACAACGTAAACCTCAGCCCTGACGTAATCCAGAACGCTGCTCGCAGCATCCCTCATCCTGTTGAACTCCGGCGGTATCTCTCTATGGTGAAAGAGAAATCCCTCAATGCCGGGGTTTTTTCTCAAAAGTGACTCAAACATTCTGAACCTGAAAACCCTGTTGCTGATTTGCGGTGAAAAGCCGTGGTCCTGCACCGCTACCACATAATATCTCGGCATTTCATAGCCCATTTTTTCGATGAAATCAGAAAAGAATGGCATGTCCACGTCTTTCGTTTCAAGCTCCACCGCATCGCCCTCAGGCTCGCCAATGATTATCCCCATCTCCCTAACCCTTTCGAGGTTATCGGCAAAGGTCAGCGCTGCCCTCTCTGTTGCGTAAACCCTGTATCTCTGAAGGTGTCTTCTAACTGCAAAGGTTATCGCTCCCCCACCCATCGTGTAGCCGCGGAGGAAAACGTCTCCCTCTACCCTTTCAATCTTCTTAGCCAGAATTCTCGTTGGTGACGGCAGAATCGCCTTCGGACAGTTTCTCTCGTTCTCCTCAGCAAACAGCATGAAGTCCTGAGTTCCGGAACCGACGTCCAAGGTAAAAACGCTCTCACCACCAAGCATTTCCACCACCCGCGAAGTAAACGAACGCTATCGAGCCGAGTATAAAAGATCCGGCATTAACCGCGCTGTTATCGCTCCTGAAAACCTTGAATGCCACCCTTTTCCTGGAAAAAGGGAAGAATGGCGGAAATTTCTGCATCGTGAACACATCAACGGCTATGTGGATTGACACCGCAGCAAAGACTGAGAGGGCAAGCATTTCAGGAATTTCCGCATACCTGAAAAGGAAGAAGAACAGCAGGGTTGAGATTGCAGCAAAGGTGAAGTTGTGCGTGTACTCCCTGTGCCTGATTTTCAAAACCAAGTCCACATCGGGCAGCATGGAGAAAATTGCCGCCAATGCGACGAACTCCACACCCAGTTTGGGGATAAAGGGGGAAAGAGCTAAGAGCGTCGCTCCCATGTGTCCGGGACGGTTCATTCCACCCTCCACCTCGTTCCCTTGGGTGTGTCAATCAGCCTGATTCCTCTCTTCGCGAATTCATCTCTTATGGCATCGGCAAGCTCGAAGTTTCTCTCCTTCCTTGCCCTTTCCCTTTCAACAACCTTTTCTGCATCTTCTCTGCTAAGAGCGGGCACTCTCTCCATCTTCTCGAACAACCCGAGAACTCCACACAATCTCTTAAAAGCTTCGTAAAGCTCTTCTGCTTGGTTAAGGCTTAACTCGTAAAGGGATTTGTTGATCAAGCCGGCAAATTCGTGAAGAACCGCAATCGCATCGGGTGTGTGCAGGTCTCTGTTCATCGCCTCCTCGAACCTCCTGATGTAATCCTCAACATCAACCTGCTTACCCTCTTTCCTGTCTCCGAAGGTTTTCAGATATGCAATCTCCATATCGAGGTTTATTAAAGCTGACCTAAGATACTCGTAAGCCCTCTTCGCCCTCTCAAGTGCCTCTTCGGTGTAGTCGAGAGGGCTGCGGTAGTGGGCTGTGAGCAGAAAGTATCTGAGCACCTCTCCTTCGTACCTCTGAAGCACATCCCTAATCCTGACTATGTTTCCCAGGCTTTTGCTCATCTTTTCCCCTTTTATCCTTATGAAGTCGTTGTGCACCCAGATTTTAACAGGCTCCACTCCGAATCTCGCAAAGCTCTGAGCCCTCTCGTTTTCGTGGTGGGGGAATATCAAGTCCTTCCCCCCGCCGTGGATGTCGAAAGGCACTCCCAGATACTTGGCCGACATGACGCTGCACTCTATGTGCCACCCCGGCCTTCCTCTGCCCCAAGGAGAGTCGAAAACAGCCTGAGCCTTTAAATCAGCCTCCTTCGCGGACTTCCAGAGGGCAAAATCCTTCACGTCCCTTTTCCTCTCATCCGGCTCTATTCTGTGCCTGTTTAGCTCTTCAAGACTTTGCTTCGATAGCTCGCCGTAGTGCTCAAAGGCTGGCACGTGGAAGTAAACATCCCCATCAATTACGTATGCGTAGCCCTTTTCAATCAAATTCTGGATAAACTCAATTATGTCGGGGATGTGCTCCGTAACCTTAGGCTGATACGTTGGCTTTTTTACGTTTAAAGCCTCCATGTCCTTCAGATATTCCTCAATGAACTTTTCCGCCACTTCTTTCTGCGTCTTGCCCTCCTTAACGGCCCTGTTGATGATCTTGTCATCCACATCCGTGAAGTTCTGAACATATACTACCTCATATCCGAGATACTCCAAATACCTCCTGAAAACGTCGAAAAACACGGCACTCCTCGCGTGGCCGATGTGGGAGTAATCGTAAGCTGTGATACCGCAAACGTACATCTTCACCCTTTTGCCATCCACAATATCCTCAAGCTTCTCGATTTTTCTCGAGAGGGTATTGTAAACTTCCATGTTTAGAGAACGGTCATGGGTTTAAAAATTTCAACCCTCAAGAAGCTTTTTCATCTCGTAAGTAACAATTTCCCTCGCCCTAAGCTCGTCGAGAATGTTTTCAATTCTGCAAGCCTGCTCCTCGACTCTCTTGGCAAACTCATCGAAGGAAAAGTTCTCCCTGATTTCCAAGTAGCCCTTTATTATCGCCAGTGGATTTCTCAGCCTGTCTGCCAGATGCTCAAACTGGGAGAGGTTCTCCATAATCACCTTCAAAGCCGCCTCCTTTTCCCTCTCTATCTTCAGCGATTTGAAAGCGAATTTTACGTCCTTTCCGATTGCCTCAAGAACGCTGATTTCTTCCTCCGAGAACACTTTTTCGGAGAATACCATTATCACACCCGAAATTCTGCCGTTCGAGATGGGCAGAATCAAAACCTCCTTGCCGTCAACCTTCTCAACCTTTATCTCATCTGAATCAATGTGCTCCATCGCCATTTTCTCGCATTTCTCCTCATCAAGCCCCCTCGAAATGCCTGCCAGTATTAAGCCATCCTCATAGGGGTAGACCGCAACCTCAAGTCCGGCCCTTTCAAGGTGTTTTCTGACCGTGCTGAGAATTTTAAACTCAGTTTTCTCCTGCGATATCTCCCTGCTGCAAACACTCGTAACTCTCAACAAAAGGTTCAGCCTTTTCAGCATTTCCTCCCTTTCCTTTAAATCCGTGATGTCGGCAATGTTTGCCATAACCGCAGGCTTCCCTCTGTACGAAATTCTGCTCGCAAGAACTTTCAGCCACTTCTCCTTTCCGTCTTTCGTTAGGACTTTCACCTCATAGCTATTCGGAACCTCCTCTCCCCTCTCTCTGGCCCTGTATCTTTCCACCACCTTATCATAAAAGTCGGGATGAAGTACCTTGTAGGGGTGTTCGAGGGAGTTTACCTCCTCAATAGTATAGCCGAGTATCTCTCTGAGCTTTTCGTTGCCGTAAACTACTTTGTCGTTCTGAATTATGAAGATGCCCGTGTGGGAGTGCTCTGCGAGAGTTCTGTAGAGTTCTTCGCTCTCCCTTAACTTTTTCTCCGCCAGCACTTGAGATGTCACGTCGATGAAGTTTCCAAGAACTGCTGGCTTCCCCCTGAAGGTTATGGGGGAGAGCACAAAGCTTGCGTACCTCCCTTCCCCGCTTTTCGTGTAGTACTTCGAGAAGGTCTGAATGACTTTTCCTGAGAGTGCGTCGTTTACAGCCCTTTCCACCTCATCCCATATTCTGCGGTCGAAGACCTTTTTCCATTCCTTTCTCAGCTCATCCAGAGTGTATCCGGTGTAGTCCTGCGTGGCTTTGTTCATGTAAACGAGTTCACCATCCTGAATGACGTAAATACCCGAGTGGGAGTTCTCAGTAAGAGTTCTGTAAAGCTCCTCGCTTTCCACGAGTTTTTGCTGAAGCTCCTTTCTTGTTGTGACGTCCCTCAAAACCAGAATTCCGCCTGTAACTTCTCCATCAGAGGTCCTTATTGGAACACCGACAACCTCAACCCATCTCAAACTGCCAGACTTATCCCTAATTCTCAGCTCCATTCTTCTGAACTTCCCACCTCTGCCCTCCTCGACGGCCTTGTTCACTTCCTCAAGGTGACTTGGATGGATAAACTCAAACACATTCCTCCCGATGAGCTCTTCCGGAGTGTATCCGTGGAGCTTCACTGCGGGATTCGTGTGGATAATAGTCCCCTCGCGGTCAACGATTATGATTGCATCAACGGAGTTTTCAAAGGAGAGCTTGTACTGGACAAGCTCCTCTTCAAGCCCCCTGAGAACCCTGTCCAAATCCTCGACAAAGAGGTAAACACCATCCTTTGCAATTTTAAAGAAAAGGTACTCCTTGTCCCCAACCCTGACACTCCCGAGATTTTTCCCCTTAACGCTCTCCAAGTCAACCTCTGAAAGGAGATTTTCCGCGGCCTTGTTGTGATACACGATTTCGTCCGCAAACAATGCAACGACAGGATACCTGAAATCATCGAAAATCGACCTTAAATTCCTCACCTTCTCCTCCGTCAGCGTCCTTGCAAGAACCTCGTAAACTCTCTTTCCGAGGACGCTGACCTCCCTCACTTTAACTCTCACATGAAACAGTCTATTGTTGATTTTCACAGAAACTTCTCCTTCTCCCCTCTTAAGAATCTCGTCAACCGACTGAGAGAGTTCAGGAAAAACGTCATGCAGCTTCTTGCCCTCCACCCTCTCCAGACCTGTGAAGCTGTAAAAGGTGTTATTGGCGGCCAGAATCCTCTTTTGCTCATCAACGAACAGAAGACCGTAGTAAAAGTCCCAAACCCCAGCATATATGCTCCTCAGCACTTCACAAAATTTGCTGACGTCGTATGCGTAGACGTATTCACCGTCGCTGTACAAATGCAGATGGTAAGACTCCCCGTCAACTCCGACAACCTCTACCTCACCACCACTTTCAAGCCTTTCTTTGATGCCGGAATCTTCCGTTAAGTCGTAAATCGTCGCAGAGAGAATAGAATCAAGATCGTAACCCATTTTTTCAACAAAGCCTCTGTCGGCGTCTATAATTTCCCCATTCTTAGAAAGCTTAAAGGTGTACTGACTGCTATCACCTAGCTTTAACATTTATGCTGACTTTTCTGGACGATGAATATAAACTTTGCTGTTCAGTTAAATAAAAATTATTTATGTAATATTGTTTTCAGCCTATCTATTGCCTCCTCTATAACACCCTCTCCTCTGGTTAAGGCAAACCTGACGAACCCTTCTCCAGACTTGCCGAACCCAATCCCCGGAGTTGCCACTATTCCTGCCTTATCTATTAACTGCTTTACGAACTCGATGCTGCTCCCGCCCACCTTTGCCCAGACGTAGAAGGTAGCTTTCGGTTTTTCGGCGTCAATTCCAACATCCCTCAACCCTTCAACCAGCAGGTCCCTTCTCCTCTGGTACACCTTGCAGTTTTCCTCTATAACTCTGTCAGGGCCATCCATCGCGGCTATGGCAGCCTCCTGTATCGCCTCAAAAACCCCGCTGTCAACGTTGGTCTTCACCTTTAAAAGGCCGGCAAGAATATCTCTGTTACCACAGGCGAATCCTATCCTCCAGCCGGTCATGTTGTAGGTTTTGGAGAGGGAGTTGAACTCCACGCAGACTTCAAAGGCATCCTCAAACTCAAGGAAGCTGGGAGCCTTGTAGCCATCGAAGGTAATCTCGCTGTAGGCTGCATCGTGGGCTAGAATAATTTTGTTGTCTATGCAGAAGTCTATTGCCTCCTTGATAAACTCCTTTGGAGCCACGGCTGCAGTGGGGTTGTTTGGGTAGTTCAGAAACATTATTTTGGCCTTTCTGGCAATTTCATCGGGAATCAACTGAAAATCGGGCAGGAATTTGTTTTCTTCCTTTAGCGGCATTTCATAAGGTACGCCGTCGGCAAGCAATGTGGAGGAGTAGTACACAGGATACCCCGGCTCTGGTACGAGAACATAGTCTCCGTCGTTCACGAAGGCGAGCGGAAGGTGCGCTATCCCCTCTTTGGAGCCGATGAGAGAGATTACCTCCGATTCGGGGTCAAGATTCACTCCCTTTCTTCTCCTGTAGAACCTTGCCACACTCTCTCTGAAGCTAAGCATCCCCTCGTAGCTTGGATACTTCTGCCTCTCAACCTTCTCAGCGGCGTTTTTCAGCGCCTCAACGATGTGCTCAGGCGTTGGTAGGTCCGGGTCGCCCACTCCGAAATCGATTACCTTAACTCCTTCCTGCAACTTTTTCCTTTTCATTGCATCGATCTCTGCGAAAAGATACGGGGGAATCTTTTCCAGTCTGTCCGCCAACTTAAACATGCGATTTGTTGGAGCTTTCGAATATATCAACTTTTACCCGAATAACGTAAATATCAGAAGCTTGAGGTTCTTGCATGTGGCTAAGGGTTACCACTTTCCCCGACAAGGAAATGGCAATGGAGCTTACATCAAAATTGAGAAATTCAGGAGCGAGAGTTGAAGTAAGGGAAATTGTTGAGTGGGATTTTGAGGAAAGGTACTTTCTGAGGGGAAATTTAAGCGAGCTTGAGGAGTATGAGGAGGCTCAGGATTGGAAAAACTACTCCGAAATTATTCGTGAAATACTGAAGGGCAGGATGGAGGTTTCCGAATTCGAAAGGGAGTTTCTCAAAAGAGCTTCCCCTGAAAATTATGAGAAGGTCGTAAAGCTCAAGGATGAGAGTCTGGGTGATGAGGAGTTTCTGGATGCGATGGAAGCTGCCTTTAGAGTCAGCCTTCTCATGTCCTCGGTATACTCCTTTTTGAAGGCAAACGGAATTGAGGTTGGGGAGGATTACATTGAAGGAGAGCTACCTGAAGACCCCACGATCATAATAGAGCTTGACGAGGAGGTTGAGGGGTGCGAGAAGGGCTATTTTCTCCAGCTTACCCCTGCATGGGACGTGAACGTGGACATTTTGAGCGTCCTGACCAAGGATGTTGAGTTGGAGGGTCTGGATGGCGTTGTGATTGATGCCGCTGCCAGAATTGTGATGAACGTCATTGCGGGGCTTGAGGAAACCAACGACATTGAAAAGCTGAAGGAGTACACCTCAGGCATCATAGAGGATGCAGACAATCTTGACGGAGAGCTTTACGTGGATGCGGAGGAGGTTTACGAGGCGATACTGAAGAGCCTTGAAAAAGCAGGAATTGTCCGGGTTTCGGGAAGAAAGGTAAAGCTGAGAAAATGATCTCCATCTGCCTTGTCAACACCTACGACAAGCTGAAAAAACACGAAATTCACTTGCGGAGCATTGCACGGGCAGCACCGCTCTGCTACGCCTTCAACTTTCACCTCGCTTTGCTCGACTTTCCCTTCTGGAGGAGTGAGAAGGAGGTGGCTGAGGAGGTTGCCAACTACACGACCATCGGAGAAGGCGGGAAATACCTGCTATATCTCGCAGAATCCGGGAAACTTCACCTAATAGATAAGATTCCGGCTCATTTCGGAGAGGTGGTTGCCACAACGTCCAAGCCTGACCCGGACAAAGTCGTCAATCCCGATACTTTAGCAGCGTTCAAATCGGCAACTTTTTTAATAGGTCTCGGAAGAAGGGGTTTGCCACGGGAAATGTTAAAGTCCGCAAAATACCACCTCGACGTGACACGCAAAGGGGTAAGCCTTGAAACCTGCAGCGCCATTGGGGCGATTGCGATGTTGCTGGCTGTAAAGGTGGTGGGAGAATGGAGGAAATAAGATTCTGCCCAGAGCACGGGTTTTACAGAGGGGAGAAGTGCAGGTGCGGTGCGGAGGGAGAACTGATTCTGCCCAAGGAGAAGGTTGAAAAGCTTGGAAAATTCATTTCCGGAGTTCTGAGGCACTTCCCCGACAAGTTCGGTCTCAACATGGACGAGAACGGCTGGGTGAACCTTGAATCTCTTGCAAGAGTTGTGAAAAGGAGGTACAAGTGGGCGAACATCTGGCTGATTAAAGCTCTCGTTTACAGCGACGAAAAGCAGAGGTACGAGCTGAAGGGCGACAAAATAAGGGCGCGATACGGGCACAGCATTGATGTAAAGCTCAGCGACTTTCCTGAGGCAAAAGAGGACGTTCTGTATTACGGAACAAGCGAGGAGGAAGCTCACAGAATGCTTGAAATCGGGATAAAGCCCGTGAACCAGAGATACGTTCACCTGTCAACAACAATCGAGAAGAGCAAGGAGGTGGCGAGCATCAGGACTGATACACCAATTGTTCTAGAAATAGACGCCAAAAAGGCTAGAGAAGACGGAATAAGAATTATCAAGGCAAACGACCTTATTGCACTCGCAGAAGAGATACCGGCAAAATATATAAAAAGGCAGATTGTATTTAATCAGTATTCGTCGTCGTAGTAGTACTCCTCTTCCTCCTCGAACTCATCGTAATCCTCAAATTCTTCCTCTTCCTCAACGCTTTCGAGCTCATCCAAATCAAACTCCTCGTTTGTATCGAGCAGGAGTAACTTCCCCTCCTGGTAAACCATTATTGAGTTGCAGAGCGAGCACTGAATCTCGACACCCTCATACAAATCGGTGATTTCAATCTCCTCTCCGCAGGACGGGCATCTGATAAGCTTGACCGCCATATTTTGGATGTGCAACTTTCTCAGATTTAAAGTTTGTGTTGGTCTCTAAACCCACAAGCGCCAGAAGGATTGAGAACAGAAGCGGACCCGGCGGGATTCGAACCCGCGACCTTGGGCTTAGGAGGCCCACGCCCTGTCCTGCTAGGCTACGGGTCCTCTTTCCAAGCACGATTGCTGGTATTATAAATCTTGCTCTAAAACGCCCCTGCAAAAAATCCGACCAGACCGAGCACCATCGCTACCAGCGTGACCTTTCTGTACTTCCTTATTGATTCCCTCTCGTAATCCCCAACCAGCCTTAAGGCCACATAAATCAGCAAAACATCAGTTACGGAAACCGGAACTGCATATTTGAGGTCGAACAAAAATTCTGGAAGGAGAAACAGAGGAATAGGGCTGATTGAGACCGCAGTGAGATAAAAAAGAGATGCAATTGATGCTGCTTTCCTTTCTCCCATCGTTCTGGCAAGAGACCTCACATCTCTGAGGGCATCACCTTCAACATCCTCTATTCCCTTCATTATCTCCCTTCCAACGCCGGTGAGAAAGGCCATTGAGGCCAGGAGCGCTGTTTTTTCCGTTATCCAGCCTGACGAGATTATGCTACCAAAAAGGAATGGGGCTGCCATGGTGAAGGCTATGTACACATTTCCGGCAAATCCAAGCTCCTTCAGCTTGTAGTCGTAAAGGCATGCCAGTACTGAGACAGCAAAGGCAAATATGAACGCCAGGGGGGAGATGAGATATGCTGCAACGAAACCGGGTGGCATGAGCGCTATCGCGAGAGCCAAAGCTATCCTCCTGCTCAAATCGCCCCTTACGAGGGGTCTGTCCGTTCTGTTGTTGACCAAATCAACCTCGTAGTCGAAGTAGTCGTTAAGGGCAAACGTTGAAGCCTGGAGGAAAACGGCAGTGAGATATCCGAGCAGAAGCTTCCACAAATCTGAGAAGAAGGGGTCGGAAACGTAGATACCTATCACAACCCCAAATCCGTACATCAGTCCGTGTTCAAGCCGTAAAAGGTCCCAGATTGCCTTAAGGTAGCGTTTCAAGGAACGCATCGATACCCTTCTCATAGATTACGTTTCCAACTATTATGGTGTCTGCATACCTGAGCATCTCCCTCGCCTTTTCCCTGCTGTCAATCCCTCCTCCGTAGAAAAGTCTCGCCTTGTCGAGAACTTTCTTCACCTCAGCCACAAGCTCTGGATTGCCGTAGGTGCCGCTGTACTCGATGTAAATAATGGGCAGATTGAACAGCTTCTCTCCAACCAAGGCGTAGCTTGCGGCAAGCTCCTTGTCTATGTTGCAAAGGGCCTTCGTCACTCTTGCAACGGCGGAATCGGGATTTAGCACGATGTAACCCTCAATCTGAATGAACTCGGATTCGATTATTTCAGTGAATTTCTGCAGATTCTCGTAATGCATTCTGACCCACTGCGCATGCTTTCCCGTAATCCAGTCCCCATCTGCAGAGTTCAGAACTGTTGGAACAAAGAGGTAGTCAACGTCATAGACCACGTTTGACGGGTCTGAGGGCTCAACAACGATTGGGAGGCCGTACTGGGAAACTTTTTCGATTAATGTTCTGGCCTTCTCGTAAGTTACGTTCTGCGTCCCCGAAATCATCACGGCATCAGTTCCACTATCCGCTACAGCCTTTATGATTTCATCGGTGTTTGTCCTGTCAGGGTCGAGCTTTGTGATGTGTCTCCACTTTCTCCATCGCATTGAGAATTCACTCCATGGCCAAATTATAAATCTTTAGGTTCAGAACCTCAGCCTTGGGTCCTTTTTTGCAGCATCTCTTACGCAATAAAACTCCTTACCAATCTTTCTAAGATACTTGCACCTTTTGCCCGTGTAACCCATGATGCAGAGTTCACAATCCTCCTTATACACTCTTTTAAATCCAAGCTTTTCGGCCATTATTCTAATGTCCATTATTAAATTATCCCCCTTTCATCTTAAAACTCTTGCGAGAAATTCATCGATGGTGCTCTTTGATGGAAAGTTTCTCGCTCCAACCCTTTCGACGTTGTAAGCTCCGCAGAAGTTTCCCAGCGTAAGGCAGACTTCGAGGGGGTAATTTTTGATAAAGCCATAGATGAAGCCAGCAGCGAAGGCATCCCCCGCTCCAGTGGTGTCAGCAACCTTGGCTGGAAATGCTGGGGACTGAAAGCTGCCCTTCTTGGTGTAGCAAGCGCTGCCTAGCTTCCCCTGGGTGACAATCAGGTAGTCCACGAATCTCAGCACGTCTGCGGTCTCAACACCAAGAAGGCTGAACTCGTCAGCGGACATTATGAGCATGTCCACGTGCTGAAGAATCTGCTTGAGCCTTTCAAATCCGAGGCTTGAATAGGGAAAACCGGGATTGAGTATTACAAAGCCATCAAATCTCTCAGCCTCCTTTCTCTGAACTTCAAAGCTGTGCTCGGAAGGGAAGGGGTCGAGGTAGAGGTAATCCCCGCCATCCACCTCAACAAATGGCTTTCCAGCGGCATTTGGCTCTACAAAAAACGTTCTCTCTCCCTCCCCATCGACGAAAACGTGAACTTTGCCCGTTTTCTCATCAGTTATCTCGGCTTTCACCTTCGCCAAGGTGTTCTCGACGAAGTAAATTCCGTCCTCGTCCCTTCCCAGTGTCGTGAAGAGCGTTGATTCAACACCCAGGCTGGCAAGGTTGTGGGCCACGTTCGCACCTGCACCACCCGGCGATTTCCGGGTGGAGAGGATTATGCTGTGCCCGCCCCTTTGTGGATACCTGTCGATGAGATAGATATAATCCACAAGCGCAGGAGCGTGTGCTGAGAACATGTGGGAAGTACGGCTCGAAAACTTAACATTTTTGGGTAAGCTGAAAATAGCAAGCCATATAATAAGCGCTGCAGTCGGGGGTCCATGAACGTTGTTGTAATCGGCGGAGGGGCTGCTGGACTGAAGGCTGCCTCCAGAATCAGAAGAAAGGATGGAGATGCAAGCATCACCGTTGTTGAAGCTGGAAAATACGTCTCTTTAGGGAGATGCGGGCTGCCCTACTACGTTGGCGGACTTGTTCACGAAGTTGACAATCTGAGGGAAACTACCTACGGGGCGGTGAGAGACGAGGCTTACTTCAAGAAGCTGAAAAACATCGACGTGCTGACTGAAACGGTGGCAACCGAAATAGACAGGAGCAGGAAGACCGTGAAAATTGTGAGGAACGGCAGTGAGGACGAGCTCAACTACGATTATCTGGTGATTGCCACAGGAGCCAGACCAGCTAAGCCGCCGATTGAGGGGATTGAGGCAGAGGGCGTTGTAACACTTACGAGTGCCGAGGAAGCGGAGAAAATCATCGAAATGTGGGAAGAGGGGGCGGAGAAGGCTGTGGTCATCGGAGCAGGGTTCATAGGGCTTGAATCCGCCGAGGCTCTGAAAAATCTGGACATGGAGGTTACCGTAATTGAGATGATGGATAGAGTTGCGCCTGCTATGCTTGACAGAGAAATGGCAGTTCTTGTGGAGAACCACCTGAGGGAAAAGGGAGTGAACGTTGTAACGTCAACGAGAGTGGAGAAGATAGTTTCTCAAGACGATAAAGTCAGAGCAGTCATTGCGAACGGAAAGGAGTACCCTGCAGACGTCGTTGTTGTCGCCACTGGTATCAAACCAAACAGCGAACTCGCTGAGAAGGCTGGGCTGAAAATAGGTGAAACGGGGGCTATATGGGTTGACGAGTACATGAGAACGAGCGACGAAAGCATATACGCTGGTGGGGATTGTGTCGAGACCACGTGTCTTGTTACGGGCAAGAAAATAATAGCTCCCTTTGGTGACGTGGCGAACAAGCAAGGAAGAGTTATAGGAGAGAACATAACGGGAGGGAGGGCCGTTTTCCCGGGTGTGATTAGAACGGCCATTTTCAAAGTATTCGACTTCACAGCCGCTTCAGCCGGAGTGAACGAGCAAATGGCAAAGGAGGCGGGCTTAGACTACTTTACCGTCATCGCCCCCTCTCCCGACAGAGCCCACTACTACCCACAGGCCAACTACATCAGGTTAAAGCTCATCGTCGAAAAGGGCTCATGGAGAGTCATCGGTGCCCAGGGCGTTGGAATGGGGGAGGTTGCAAAGAGAATTGACGTTTTAAGCACGGCAATTCAGGCCGGAATGACCATCGACCAGCTTGCAAACCTTGACCTTGCTTACGCCCCACCATACTCCCCCGCTCTCGACCCGGTGATTACTATCGCAAATGTCGCAATGAATAAGAGAGATGGTCTATTCGAGGGGATTAACGTCTTCGAGCTGAAGGAGAAGCTTGAGAAAGAAGACATTGTGATTCTTGACGTAAGAAGTGAGGAGGAGTTCAAAACCAGAAGAATAGAGTCGGAAAAGGTCATCCACATTCCCATCCTTGAGCTGAGGGAAAGGCTTGACGAGATACCCAGGGATAAAGAGATAGTTGTCGTCTGCGCCATTGGTCTCAGAAGCTTTGAGGCGTCAAGAATTCTCAAACACGCTGGCTTCGAAAAGGTGAAAATTTTAGAGGGTGGAATGGCCTTCTGGTTTTGAGTTTTAATTTTTTACTTTATATCTGAATAAAAGACCTCAACGCAATCATCGAACCTCCAAATCAACAGAGCTGCAGAAAACAACCGGCAGAGAGCCTATCACCGTTTCCGGGAAGTAGCAGAGTTTGAGCTTTAAACTGTCAATCGGCACTTCGCTGTAGAAGATTGCGTGGAATTTGCCCTGTTCATTGCGAAATTCCACAACCTCGCTGCTGAAGGTGAGGGCAGCGGTAAGCAAATGGACGCGATTGACCACCAACCCCTCAGAATCCATAAAGTGCAGAGTGGCGTGATAATACCACATTTTACCGGTTTTCGCAGAGGAGATGTAGAAACAGAAGTTGGTTTCTGAGTCGAGCAGTTCGATCGAAATCTTGTTGCAACCCTCGCCCTTCACCGGCGATTCGATGGGTGTGGCTGCGTGCAGAATCGATATCACGACGATGGCTACGAGAAATGCCCTCCACAATTTCGGTTTGAACACTGAGGCAATGGTGGTTGCAACCAGCAAGACTGCGAAAACTGCGATGGAAGGTGTGTTGAAGTGCATAGTAGGTGAGACTGTGAGAGGCCCGTAGTTCACCTTTGTGGCCCTTAAAATCAAAGCGGCTGTTATGGGTAAAAGGATGTAGACAAAACCCCTTCTTGCGAGAGTTATCAGCACTACGGGAAAAATGAAAAAAGGCTCGAACGTCATTACGATAGGGGCGATTGCTGTTATCGTTAACCTTCTAAATGCATTTCTCAAAAAATTAGGAGACATGTTATCTGTGTTCGTCATCCACGTGTTCTATCCAAGCGTAGATCGGGTAGTCCGACCCTACATCAGTGATGTGTGCATTTGGACTGGTTGAGCTGTACTCATAAACGGGTATTCTCAGAATTTTTGCTTTCATAGGATACCAAACGGGATTTGCGCTGTTTAAGTCCTCTTCTGTATACACGTGGAAGTAGGTTGCGATCCTGTCTCCGGGTTTCATAGCGTAAATGTCATTATATTCGAGTCTAAGCCCTTTTGCGAATCCTTGTTCGGTTTCCTTGTACCACGAGCATTTGACTGTGTTCTCAGCCGATGCGGAAGCACTGAAGCCGAAGTCTATTGGTGAAGTTATGCTGCTAACCAGACCTATTCCTAATCCAATGCTCGGTCTGCTAATGTGTCTGGAGTAGTAGTTGCTATAAACATCGAATATCAACCCCCAGTTGTCGTAGTTTCACCAGTAATTACTTCAGCCTTTATTGTCTTGCTCCAAATGTCGGCCTTACCGATCAATAATTGCGTGTCCCCATCATGCCTTTTACCATCGCCGTCAACCCACCATTCCTTATCAATCCAAATACTAAGGCTGTACGGCTCCATCGTGCCATCAATTATCTCCATTGAACCCGAGAGAGCAGCACAAAACTCTATGTGGTTCTCAAAGTAAAATATCCACCATCCATGCTTCAGGTCGAACTGATGTGGGTGCAGATGCACTTGAAGCAAGAGATTTATAGCTCATTTCTGGAATTTTCCCCTCTAAGAACACGATTCCATCGCCGTACTTACCAAAAAGCTCAAGTTTTCCATCGCCAATGTTGATCTGCAGAACCTTTATGGACCCCTCGGACCCGCATTTCAACACTACTCCTTCGAAATTGCTAGATTTGAATGGTGTACACTTCCCCGCAAATTCGCCTTTTTTGTTGTTAATGTTTACTACTCCCCTTACCTCATTGTGGTTCAGTTTAAGGACACCAGTAATTTCAATGGCATCATTAGCTGGATCCATCGGTTCAACCTTAGGATCAAAGATTCCTTTTAAAAGTACCATCTGGGTTGCAAGTGGCTCTGAGAACGTATTTTTAGGTTCGATGGTTGCCTCGACTGGTGTTTCAGCAGCCATTGTCACGCCAATACATGCTAACATCAGTATCGATATCAATATCCCCACAATTCTGTTCATCCTATCCCCTCCGCACTGCTACTGTGCCTCTCACTGACGATATTTAAATTTTTCTTTAAGATAAAAACTTTAAAACTAATTTGGTTTTTAAGTTAGTAGCTTGAATTTTTCTGAGTGTCGGAAAATTTATATTGCAATATTGCCAATTGCTCACAATGATGTTCCTAAAAGAAAGAGAGAAATCCTGATGTTGCTTGCCAAAAACTCACTTACCAACTCTGAAATTTCTTGCAATCTTAGATTGAGTCCAGCAGCAGTTTCTGACCACCTTAAAAATCTTCTGGAAGAAAGATTGATTGAAAAAAATGGAAGACGATTTGCCATCACCTTGAAGGGGCTCATTACTCTCCATTCTGGCGAAACTCTAAAGAAAACCTATTCTTTAATCAAAAGAGACTTCGAGTTCTGGAATCAGCACGATTTAGCAGCAATCCCTCCACATCTTCTCCTAAGACTTGGAGAGCTTGGAGATTACACGATAATAGAGAGCGGAGAGAATGAGGTTTTGAAGCACAAAGAGGTTTTCATGAATATGGTAAGCAAATCAAAGTGGATCAGGGCTGTTTTCGGATTCTTTCTCCCCGAATATCCCGCTTTTCTTTCCAAACTTTCACAGGAAGTTGATATTTCCATTGTTATTGGCAGGAGTGTTTTACCGAGGCTTAAGGAGTATCCGGAGGAGGTTAATTTATTCAAAGGGAAGCTGATGTCGTGTGGGGAAATAAAACTGGTTTGCATTGCTTGCAGTGAGGGGCTCTGCCTTGGTTTGTTTAATAAAAAGGGAGAGTACGACTTAAAAAGAGGGCTGGTAAGCTACGAAGACAGCGCTATTAAATGGGGTTGTGAGCTTTACGGCCATTTTGAAACTCAGAGCCTTTTCGCTCCTACAAAACCACAGATTACTCAACTTCCCAAAACCGCGAAAAGCATAAATTAGTCTTGAACAATGATAAAGCATGAGGGTAGTTGTTATCGGCGGTGGGGCAGCGGGAATGAGCGCTGCTTCGAGAGTTAAGGCTTTGCAGCCTGAGTGGGAGGTTACGGTCTTTGAGGAGACCAGCTTTGTCAGCCACGCTCCATGCGGGATTCCGTACGTTGTTGAAGGCTTGAGCGACCCCTCACACCTGATGTACTACCCGCCGGAATTTTTCAGGGAGAAAAGGGGCATTGATTTGCACATCAACGCGAAGGTAGTTGAGGCTGGAGACGGCTTTGTGAGAGTCATAGAGGACGGTCAGGAGAAAACCTACGAGTGGGATAAGCTTGTAATCGCCACCGGAGCACTTCCAAAAACCCCACCCTTCGAGGGCCTTGAGCTGGAAAACGTTTTCACCGTCAGACATCCTGTACAGGCGGCTGAGCTGAGAGAGGCGGTTGAGAAGGCGGAGAACGTTGTAATCGTTGGTGCTGGCTACGTAGGAGTTGAGATGGCCGAAGCTGCGGCAGCGAGAGGGAAGAAAGTAACGGTTGTGGAGTTTCTTGATCAACCACTCCCAAACCTCGACAGGGATGTTGCGGACTTGGTGAAGCATAAGCTTGAGGAGAAGGTCAACCTGAGGCTGGGGGAGAAGGTAGAGGCTTTTGAGGGCGATGGAGCGGTGAGGAAAGTGGTGACTGACAAAGGAGAGTATCCTGCAGATGTGGTTATAGTTGCAACGGGCGTGAAGGCCAACACTGCCATTGCCGAGCAGATTGGCTGCAAGATTGGAGAGACTGGAGCAATCTGGACGGACAGCAGGATGCAGACAAGCGTTGAGAATGTGTATGCAGCAGGAGATTGCGCTGAAACAACCCACATGCTGACGAAAAAGAGAGTCTGGATTCCCTTAGCCCCGCCGGGCAACAAGATGGGCTACGTTGCGGGAGTTAACGCCGCTGGCGGCAACATTGAGTTTCCCGGTGTTCTCGGAACTCAGCTTACCAAGTTCTTCGACCTTGAAATTGGCGCCACGGGCTTGACGGAGAAGGCTGCGAAAGCTGAGGGATTTGAGGTTAAAACAGCTGTCGTGAAGGCAAAAACCAGAGTTCACTACTACCCCGGGGCCAAGGACACCTTCCTAAAGGTTGTGGCGGATGCAAGCACAAAGAGAATTCTGGGAGCGCAGGTTCTCGGGGCAGATGTGGCGATGAGGGTTAACGTCTTTGCTGCGATGATACAGGGCGGCTTCAAGACAAAGGATGTTTTCTTCGCCGACCTCGGCTACGCTCCTCCATTCACACCTATCTGGGACCCGATTGTTGTTTCGGCAAGAATTCTTAAATTCTAAACTATTTTTTTCATGAGCTGGATTGATGAGCTTTCAAAAATTGTTGAAGTCTTTCCGCCATCGGACGCTTATCGCTTCGATGAAACTCCACCTCTCGTTGCTCCCAGACCAGCTGAAAATTTTGTCGTGGTTAAGCCCAGTAACAGCGAGGAGGTCTCGGCGATTTTGAAGTTCGCCAACGAAAGAAGTATACCCGTTTTCACGAGGGGCGGTGGAACGGGGCTTAGCGGCGGGGCTGTGCCGACTGAGGAGGGTATTGTGCTCTCAACTGAAAAAATGACAGAGCTTGAGGTTGATGCCGACAACAGAGTTGCTATTTGCGGTGCGGGAGTTACTTTGAAGCAGCTTGACGATGCAGCCTTCAGGCACGGCTTGAGCTTCCCGCCCCATCCCGGAGCTGAAACCGCAACAGTCGGAGGGATGATTGCAACCAACGCTGGGGGAGTGAGGGCTTTGAAGTACGGAACCATGAGGAACTACGTTCTCAGCCTCGAAGCTGTTCTTGCCGACGGCAGGATAATCAATGCTGGTGGGAAAACGATAAAGAACTCCTCTGGCTACTCTCTCCTTCACCTTTTTGTGGGGAGTGAGGGGACGCTTGCAGCGATAACTAAGGCAACAATTCGCCTTTTCCCGCAGATGAGGGACATGACTGTTCTCGGCATCCCTTTCCCGACGATGGAGGATGCTATGAACTGCGTTGTTGAGGTTGCGAGAAAAATGCTCCCCATGGCCCTCGAATTCATGGAAAAGAGGGCAGTTGAGATTGGGGAGAAGGTTAGCGGGGAGAGGTGGGTGAGCAGGGAGGGGGAGGCACACCTCCTGATGGTCTTCGAGAGCTTTGATGAGGCCGAGGAGGCTGCAAAAATTGCCCAGTCGCTTGGAGCGATTGACGTTTACGCAGCAACCACAAAGAAGGATCAGGACAGGCTGCTGAAAGTGAGGGGAATGATTTACGAGGGGCTGAGAAAGGAGGTCATTGAGGTTCTCGACGCCTGCGTTCCTCCAGCTAAAATTGCCGAGTACTGGAGAAGGAGCAACGAGCTTGCTGAAGAATATGGCATCGAGCTAATAACCTACGGCCATGCTGGAGATGGCAACGTCCACCAGCACCCGCTGGTTTACGAGGGATGGGAGAAAAGCTACTTTGAGTTCAGAAAGTCCCTCCTCAGCCTCGCTGTCAGCCTTGGCGGTGTGATCAGCGGCGAGCACGGTATAGGGGCGGTTAAGCTTTCGGAGCTAGAGGAGCTGTTTCCAGAGCAGTTCGAGCTGATGAGACAAATCAAGCTCCTCTTCGACCCAAAAAACATCCTCAACCCCGGCAAGGTTGTTCGCAAACTATAAATATGCTACAGCACACCACTTGACGTGATAGAGGTTAACAACCTGACGGTGAGGTATGGAAAAACGACGGCTGTCAGCAATGTTGGATTCACAGTTGAGAGGGGAGAGGTTGTTGCCATTCTCGGGCCAAACGGAGCTGGAAAGAGCTCCATAATGAAGTCCATTGTCGGTATAGTGGATTTCGAGGGGGAGATAAAGATTGATGGAATGAATGCGAACACAAAGGTAGCCAAGAACCTCTTTGGCTACGTACCAGAGGAGATAAGACTGATAGACCACCTCACGCCTGAGGAGTTCTTCAGCTTTCTGGTATCGGTAAGGAAGCTCGGTGAGGAGGCAGCAAAGAGAGTTGAGAAGTACGTCAGGATTTTCAGGCTGGAGGAGCAGATGGACAAGCCGATAATCTCGCTCTCTATGGGGAACAAGAAGAAGGTTGCTGTGGTTGCGGCATTGCTTCACGATCCTCCCTACCTTCTGCTCGATGAGCCCTTAAACGGCCTCGATGCTTTCTCTGCCAGAGTTCTGAAAGAGGTGATGGCCAGAAAAACTGAGAGCGGTGGAATACTGCTTTCCACGCACATAATGGAGATAGCTGAGAGGCTTGCAGACAGAGTGATAATTCTCAACAGGGGATTGAAAATTGCTGAAGGCACTCTGGAGGAGCTTAAGTCCTACGGGACATTGGAGGAGGCCTTTTTGAAAATCACCGGTCAGCATGAAAGTCTTGAGGAGGTTATCTCCGCTTTATGAGCTTTCGGACCTAATCTTCGTGGAGGCTGCGGTGAGGAACGCTGCAGCAGTCTATCACGACCTATCGAGAGTTACCAAGTGGATCAGGTACAATGCCCTCCTCCTGAAGATAATGTTCACCTTTGCCGCCCTATTTTCAGTAGGGCCCGCCTTTTTTGACGACAAGGTCAGCTACGCATCTTCCCTGCTTTCTCTGTTCTTCTTTTTCCTGATGTTCGGCACCGCTTATGCTCATGGCTACTTTCAGGTCGATTTGAGCTACATGCACACCTTTTATTCTCGCAGTGATATTTCAAAGGTTAGGTTTTACGGATTTTTCAGGCTGTTCGACTGGCCTGCTGTCATTGCTCTCCTCTCCCTTCTAGTTCTCGTGGGAATGAGGAATCCTGCCGGACTTCTTCCAGCGCTTCTGGGATTTCTTGCAGTGATAATGGGGGCTTTGAGCATTGTGATACTTCTCGGCAAAAGGCTGGGGAGCGTTCAGACGGGCAGGTCTTTAAGGGCCGCATTTTTCCGAATTTTTGGCTTAATTGCCTGGCTGGTTTCAATCTACGGGCTTTATCTCATAAACCAGCTTGCCATATACCTGATGACTTTCAAAAATTACGAGGCCTACGACTCTCTTTTCCCCATCTCATACGGACTCTGGATTTCTCAGCCCTTTAGTGCTAAATACGCAGCCCTTAGCCTCTTTTATTTCGCCCTCATCACTCTTCTCTTTTTCTATGCTGTCAGGGAACTTTCCAAGGAGGAGATTGCGAAGCACTACGGCAGCTTGAAGGGATGGAAAATAAAAAGGAGAGGGAAAATGACCGCTATGGTAATAAAGGACTTCAAGCAGCTTTTCAGAAATCCGCAGCTTTTCGTTATTGCATTGCTTCCAATATACGGCGCCTTAATGCAGCTTGTATTCTACATAAAACTTTCAGAAGTGGCGAGCGTTCTGTATCTGCAGATCTTCCTCGCCATTACTGTCTCAAGCTTCATGAGCCTCGAAAGGAGCAGCTACATCACCGCCCTCCCTCTGACGGACTTGGAAATGAAATTCTCGAAAATTCTGGAGGGGCTGCTGATTTACTTCGTCTCCATGGGCATTGTTGCAGCAGTGGTGATTTACAAAGGGGGAAATTTGATTAACTCTCTGTCCCTCTTTCCCACAGGCTTTGCCGTGGTTCTCGTTGCAGTGCAGTTTTCCCGCCGACTGACGAGCGAGCCGGTAAATGTAGAGGCAGTAATCGCCACGCTAATCTCCTTCTTCATCGTTTTAGTTCCTGCTGCAGTGGGAGGTGTTGCAGTTCTGATTTTAAAAGCTCCATTTTCGAGCTATGCCTTTCCAGTCTCCCTTGCCGAAACTCTTGCAGTGTTAGCAGTATTTGCATTGCTCAATCGACGAAAAGCAAAGCTACCATTTCGTCTTTGACTGCAAGGCTGGAAGCGTCAACGCAGAGGGCGGAGAGTGATGGTCTGACTCTGCTGCACCTACCGCTGCATTCATTGCATAGCATGCAACTGCCGGGAAAGGTTGCAAAGGCAAAGGGCTTTTTCAGGCTAAGCTCGGCCTCAAGCATGAACTCCTGAGCCCTTCTCACATCTTCTTTACTTTTAACTTTGAACCTGAACAGGTAGGCCCTTCTGTAAGCCCTCACGAACCTCTCGCATTCCTCAAAATCGGGAACGTTTGGAGGGCAGGAGGGCATTCCGTAACTTTCGCAGCCGAACATGCACTTCCATCTCGCCCTTGGATCAAGCTTGATTTTTGCAGGCTCAACTTCCTCAAACTCCACCTCAACTCCAAGCTTTTCCGCAATCTCCTTAAATTTCTTGCCGGACATCAGAACCACTCCAGAATGTTGTAGTAGGTATCACGCAATGCAACTGGCCTCCCCACGGCCTTAACGGCTTTCACAATCTCCTCAATTTTTGCAGGCCTGAAGTCTTTCCCCGTAGCTCTTACAACATTCTCCTCCAGCATCGTCCCACCAAAGTCATTTGCCCCGAAGAAGAGGCTTAGTGTAGCGATCTCAAATCCCTGAGTGAGCCATGAAGCCTGAATGTTTCTGAAGTTGTTCAGGACTATTCTTGAAATGGCTAAAACCTGCAGGTATCTGAGGGGAGAGACAGGGCGTTTGATTTCAGCGTAAAGCTCCGTGTTTCCCGGCTGGAAGGTCCATGGGATGAAGGCTGTGAAACCGCCGGTTTTTTCCTGAAGCTCCCTGATTTTTATGAGGTGCTCCACTATGTCACCGTCGCTCTCCACATGCCCGAACATCATTGTTGCAGTCGTGGGCATGTTCAGGCTGTGGGCTGTCTCCATAACCCTCAACCACTCATCGCTTGAGCACTTGTTCGGGCTGATTTTTCTCCTTACAGAATCAACAAGAATCTCAGCCCCACCACCCGGCAGAGAGTCTAATCCGGCAGCCTTCAATCTATCAAGAACCTCCCTTATGCTGCTCCTCTCAAGCTTTGCCAGAAAGACGATTTCTGGCGGGGAGAGGCTGTGTATGTGAACACTGGAAAATCTGGCCTTAATTTTCCTGAAAAGCTCCTCAAACCACTCCAATCCCAGATCAGGATTCATTCCGCCCTGAAGCATTATTTGAGTTGCTCCCATTTTGACAGCATAGCCTACTTTCCTCAGAATCTCTTCATGAGAGAGGACATAGCCTTTTTCCCTTGCGTAGAAGGCGCAGAACCTGCATTTTGAAAGGCAGATGTTCGTGTAGTTGATGTTTGTGTCATTGACGAAGGTTACGAGGTCTCCGCACTTCACTTTCCTGATTTCGTCGGCAATTCTCCCCACAGCGTGAATTGGGAGGGAAAAAAGCTCCAGAGCATCCTTCTTTGTAATTTTCTCATTCAAGTAGTCCGTAATCTCTGCAGTACTTCTCGAATTCATCAAGCCCCCTCCTTTCCTTGCTGCTCAACCTGAACTTAAGCGTTCTGAAGTACTCCTCAAGGAACTCCCTCGGCATCTTAAAGGCTTTCTCTGCCGCTCTAACAACTTCATCGAACCTCCTGTAGCCTTCCTCAGTTGCCATCAAAATCTTCCTGTCCATTTCCTCCGCATTTGTTTCTTTCAGAGAGGCTGATATTCCAAAAACTGCGGGCAGAGAAGTAAGCTCGTACCACTCCTCCCCCAGATCCATAACGACTTTGTAAATCATCCTCGCCTTAATTGCCTCATCCCCAATAACGAGCGCATGAGGGCAGAGTTCGAGCATTTCCGAGGCTTTTGCAGTGTTAACCTCTACAAGCATGTTCTTCATTCCCCTCTCAGCAAGCAGAATTTTTAGGAGGTTGACGGAGGTTAGGGAGTGGGGAGTTACGGCAATTGACCCATCATCCAGCTCCTTTTTTCTCGAAACCACCACTACGCTGAGCACTTTGCCTTCGGAGGCAACACAGAACTCGTAGTGTCTCAGCCTTTCCCTGTTTTTGAGGTAGAAGAATGCTGGCACTGGAGCGTAGTCAATTCTGCCAGATAGGAGCATTGAAGCCATTTCCCTCGGATTTGCCTCAACAATCTCAACCTTCTCGTTGAGAAAGTAGTAGGGCAGAAAATTGTTGAGGTAGTCGAATTTGCCAACCCTCATGCGTACCACTTCAGGATGTTGCAGAAGGTATCCCTCTGCCCGACTCTCTTGCCAGCACTCCTGCAAATCTCCACGAGCCTCTCAACTGTCAATCCTGCGGGCGTTTCAGCGCCTGCAGCATGCGTTACTTTCTCCTCAACAACCGTCCCATCTATATCGTTCGCCCCGAACCTCAGAGCAACCTCTGTCAGCTTCTCCCCCAGCATGACCCAGTAAGCCCTCACGCTCCTGAAGTTGTCCAAAGCGATTCTTGAAACAGCTATTGTTTTCAGAATGTCAACGGGGTTGGTTTTCTCCCTCACGATTTTGCCGAGGGGGTTGTTCTCTGGATGGTAAACGAGAGGTATGAAGGAGACAAAGCCTCCAGTCTTCTCCTGAAGCTTCCTCAGCCTGTAGAGGTGGATGGCTCTGTGCCTTATTTCCTCAACATGACCGAAAAGCATCGTGGCGTTGCTCTTGATTCCAAGCTCGTGGGCAATCTTCATAACCCTCAACCACTCATCGCTTGAGCACTTGTTTGGGCTGATTTTTCTCCTTACAGAATCAACGAGAATCTCAGCCCCACCGCCCGGCATCGCTTGAAGACCCGCATCCTTAAGCCTGCTGAGAAACTCCCTGATGCTCATTTTCTCCTTCTTGGCGTAGTAGTAAACTTCAGTTGCAGTCAAGGCTTTAATCACAACCTCTGGCTTCTCTCTCTTGATTCTCCTGAAAACCTCCTCGAAGTATTCCACCCCAACTTCGGGATTGTGCCCCCCAACAATGTGTACTTCCGTTATGCCATCAACCTCCCTCACCTTCCTCAGAATTTCTTCCGGAGATAGCAGATAACCTTCTCTGTTGTTGAAGGCGCAGAGAGGGCATTTGGCAACGCAGATGTCGGTGTAGTTTATGTGCCTGTTTACGACGAACATCACTCTGTCGTTCAGCGCATCAGCCCTCTCTCCCAGCTCATGTAGATTTTGATGAAACAGCTCCTCAATCTCCCTTACCTTCAACCTCCATCGCCTCTCTGAGCCTTCTGAGTTCTTTTCTGAACTCGACGTTGCTTCTGAATATAAAATCAGCTATAAGGCCGAACATGATTAGCTGAACTCCCGTGATTATGAAAAGTGCTGTAAGAATTGCCAGCAAATAATGCGTAATCCTCAAAAACCACTCGTAAACGACAAAGGCTCCTGAAATCAGCCCGGCGATGATGAAAATCAGGCCGAAAATGTAGAGGTATCTTGCAGGGCTGTACCTGCTCATCAACTCATAAATTGTTTTCCCAATCCTGAATCCGTCTCTTAAAGGATTCAGCTTCGTCTTTCCTCCCCTTTTTCTGTAGGTGATGGGCACTTCAACAATTCTGAAGCCCTTTGCAAGCGTCTCTACCGTTAGCTCGGTTTCAACCTCAAAACCGGGTTTTGTAAGCTCTACAGATTTGTAAACCTCTTTTTTTAGCGCTCTGTAGCCTGAGAGAATATCTCTCAGCTCCACTCCGTACGCCAGCCGGAAAAACATGTTGAGAAGCTTGTTCCCAATTAAGTTCAGTCTAGTGAATGCCCCCTTCTCAAAGCTGGCAAACCTGTTTCCAATCACGTGATCAGCCCCGCCTTCCTTTATTGGTTCAAGAAGCCTGTAAACCTCTTCCGGAAGGTAAGTTCCATCTCCGTCCACGAGAACCAGTATGTCGCTATCAACAATCTCGAAAGCTTCCGCAACAGCCTGCCCCTTCCCCTTCCCGCTCTGAATTACTACCTCAGCGCCTTTTTCCCTTGCAATTTCCCTTGTCCTGTCCTTGCTGTTTCCGTCGATTACAAGAACTCTAAATCCTCTTTTGGCGAATCCCTCAACGACCTCTCCAATGGCCTCCTCCTCGTTCAGCGTTGGGATAACGACCGTTACATCCATTATATCCTCAGAATCTTGAGCATGCTAAGCAGGGGGATGCCTTCTATTTCGTTTCCTCCCCTCTTGTTCACTATGACCGCCGCGCAGACGGCTTTCCCATCGTTAGCCTCTATCACCTCTATAGCCTCCTTTATCGACCTCCCGGTTGAAGTTATGTCATCTACAATTGCGCACTTCTTCCCCGAAACTCTCGCAAAGTTCTCGCTGAGAATTCCGCCTTTAGGCTTCTCCTCATCCGTCTTGAACTTTCTTGGGTAGTAGATTGTGAACTCGCATCCAAGCTCTTCCGCAACCATTGCGGCGAGGGGTATTCCGCTGGTGGCAATACCCACAACCACCTCTATATCCTCCTTCACCTCGCTCACTATCATGTCTGCCATAGCCATCGCAACAAGTCTAAGCCTCGAAGGCTTAGTCAGCTCCCTCCACTCCACGTAAATGTCAGAAGGCGGTGTCTCGCCCACTCTCGTAATCAACCATAATGCAGTTTCTCTTGAAACGTTGAGCTCATCAGCAATCTCTTCAGTCGTTAAGCCCTTCTCCTTAAGCCTTCTAGCCCTCTCAACCAGAGTTTCGATTTTTGTCATTTTTAACCCTCCTAATTATAGCCTCACTCCCACACACGGGGCAAATTTCAGACTCAATTCTTCTACCACATCCTCTACACACCTTCACCCATTTAAATTCTTTTGATATCTGTCTGTGGAGAATGCCGTCGAACCTTATTCCAAGGCTCATTGCCACATTCTGGATAGCGTAATCGTCGGTTACAAGAACGACCTCGTTCCCCTTCTTTATTTCATCCAGAGCCTTTGCCAGTACCTTTATGTCCGTATCTGAGAGCTTGTGGATGTCACCGGTTTTTCTCGCAGCCTCCTTCACCTCTTCAACGCTCTCAGGACTCGCCTCCTCCACCCTGAAGTTTTTTACGCTGAAGTACAGTGCCGAAGCCTCGTCGAGGATCTCTGCCACTACCTCTGGCACGGTAACCATGTTCCTGTAAACGGCCTTTCTCTGGAAGATCGCACTGGAGTCTATGACGTGCACTTCCACACATTTCATTTGGATGCATTATAAATAACTCTTACCCTCACCTTGCGAGGTAAAGAACGATCTCCATCACATCTCCCTTAATAGACAAGTGAAGGTTGAACGCCCTAAACCTTCCTTCGATGCTCTCTTCAAGGAGTTTGTAGATGTGCTCCGCATACTGCCTTTCAAATTCAGGATGGTAGTATTCTGCCATCTCAAGGCTCAATTTGAGCGTGTAGCCTTCCCTGTATCCTAAAGGTAGTTTCTCACCGTTCAGTCTTGGATCTTCTCTTATTCCAGTGCCTTTAAAGTACTGACGGATTCTTGATTCGAGCGATTTCGCATCTCTATCGCTTGCCACATACCCGATGGAAAGGTTGAGCGGTATGGTGGTGTTGTTATCAATGATCTCTGCCTTTTCAATCCTCTTCCCGTCCCTTAACCATTTGATGAAGTATCCCTGAGGATCGAAGGGCGGGAGGTGCTGGTCGAGAATGAAGTAAGTTCCGTTGACGGCTATGGCTGCAGCAACATGCCCGACATCATCGTTCTCAAAGGTCACATTAACCAGATAACCTTTACAACCGTTGTACTTGAGAAGAGCGAGTGTAAGAAAAGCGTAATCCGTGCAGATGCCCTTTCGAAGCATTATCGTTTCGGATGGCGTTTGAATGTATCTACCCGTGTCGTACACCTCAACTTCCTTGCCTCTGACCACAATCTGCGGAGGTGGGAGACTTGCCTTCTCAACATCGTAAACGAGATTCTCATCCTCCCACTCAAGTATTTTCCACGCTGTGTCCTTGCAGTCAACTCCTTTCAGCTTCTCTGCAACGGCCGCAACTTTCTGAACTTCTTCATCGTTCAGAATGTAATTTAGCGCGCATTCGTAGTCGTATCTCCAGACCTTGCTGCAGTACTCCTCCCGCGAAAGCTCTTCTGCCGGCGGAGATATGCAAAGGGTTAGAAGCAAGGCTGTAAAGATGATCGACCATCTCATGGGCTAAGTAAGGTGTCCATTTATAAGTCTTGGCTCTACTTTCGGCGTGACCTCCTACGTCTTGGTGCTCCGCTGTTGTGAATATTTTCAGGTGAGGGTGGGAGCGCTGGGGGTCATAGCGTTCAGGAGGGGCTATTACTACTATGTCGGCAGTGCCAATAGCGGTGTTCACAGAGTAAAGCGGCACTTTTCCATCAAAAAGAAGAAGAGGTGGCACATCGACTATATCTCAGCTAAAATGGAGGTGGTGGGAGCTATACTTTCTAAAGAGCCGGAATGCGGGCTCGCACAAAGGTTCGGGAGTTTTGAAAGAATTAGGGGATTCGGATGCTCCGACTGCGATTGCGAATCCCACCTCTTCTACTCCCCAACACTGAACCTCGAATTTCTATCGACGTAAATGCCATCCTCTCCGGCCAGAGCGTTGTATATCTCAACGTAGGACCCAATGTCAACGGCATAGTAGAGGCTCTCATTTTCCAGTAAAACCTTCACTCTGCCAGTCTCATCTGAAATGTATATTTCATTGGCCTTTTCCGGCTCACCCAGTCCGGATACAAAGCCCTTTACGTTTACCCTCTCCCCAACCTTCTCATCAAGCTCAGAGATATTTACAAAGTCGACAAAAACCTCCACCTCCGAGAGGCTGTTGACGTGTATCTCCTCCCCCCTCGCATAGCCCCTTACTTTTATCCTCGCTCCTTCCACAATATCCCCAGCCTCTATTATCTCTGCCGCCTCATTCCAGAAGTTAACTCTAACCGTGCAGTCGTCCTGAATTACAACGCTTCCAACCTTTCCGCTCCTGCCGTTTTTGCTGAAATGCCTTACGGGAAAAACCCTCAAAACCACGCCTTCAACGGCAACTCTGCCGCTTTTGGCCAACGCCTCACTCACCCTCACAGTTTCTCCCTTTGCGTAGCTTTCGAGCAGTTCCGCGGTCACCTCATCAATAAGCCCGCCGAAATGCTCCATTATCTCATCATACGTTTTTGGAATCTTCATAACGAAAACCTCCAGTGCATGTAGCCTGCCAGAAGAAGCCCAAGAAAAAGCAGAAACAGTCCCCACTTTTCCCTTTCAGGAATTATCATGCTACCAACCTCTCAAGCTCTGCAGGAGCGTCGGCAAACTCTCTCAGGCACTCAAACTCCATGAAGTGCAGAGTTTTTGCAAGGACAACCATCACGTGGAGGGGTTTGCCAAAGTCAATTTTCTTCAGATTTTCGAGCCTGTCGCACTTAACCACTTCCTCTCCACTCCCCGCTCTGGCTATCCCCACTGCGTAAAGGTCTTTCATTTGGGCATCTTCGGCGATTAGGTTTTCTACGGCATGCCCTATCGTCATTGGCTCCGGATGGAGGTCTAAAAACAGCAGCGTGTGTGCGTCGATGCTTCGATTAGCCTTAATAACATTAACCGGCGTCTGCGACCTGTGCCAGCTTACAGTCGCGGATTTTCCGAATCTATAGTTGTGCAAACCCGTTAGTCCGCAAACAGCGGTAGAAATGCTTGCCCCGTGGATGATTCTCGTTTTGACGCCTTTCCTCTCCGCCTCAAGCTTAATTGCGGAGTGCGTGGTTGCAACCATCGGGTCCCCTGGGACGAGCAGCACAACACTTTTACTCTTTGCTCTCTCTATCAACCTGAAGCTGTTTTCCTCAAGGTCGCTCCTCTCCAGCTCAACAACTCTCTTACCGAAGAATTCTTCCATTTCCTCAATGCTGCTCAAAAGCTTCGACGTATAAAACTCCACGTAAACCTCATCAGCCTCCCTTACGGCCTCCAGTCCCTTGACTGAAATGTCTTTGACGTCCCAAAGTCCGAGTCCAACGAAGGTCAGCATCTATCAGAAAATTTAAATTAAGCATTTTACTTTTTCTGCCATGCAGAATGCTGAGAGTTGGTTTAAAAAATACTGGCACTTATCAGTTCTTGTCATCGCAGCACTGATTTCAGTAAAGCTTAGAATTCTGAACCCGTGGAATAGCGTATTTACCTGGACGGTCAGGCTTGGTGGAAACGATCCGTGGTATTACTACAGGCTGATTGAGAACACAATTCACAACTTTCCGCACAGAATTTGGTTTGATCCGTTCACTTACTACCCCTACGGCTCATACACGCACTTTGGGCCATTCTTGGTTTATCTTGGATCTATTGCGGGAATCATTTTTTCCGCTACGAGCGGTGAAAGCTTAAGAGCAGTTCTGGCATTTATACCAGCAATTGGAGGTGTTCTGGCTATACTCCCGGTATATCTGTTGACTAGGGAGGTTTTTGACAAGAGAGCAGCCGTTATCGCGGCATTCCTCATTGCGATAGTACCCGGACAGTTCTTGCAAAGGAGCATTCTCGGCTTCAACGATCACCACATTTGGGAAGCTTTCTGGCAGGTCTCCGCTCTAGGAACATTCCTGCTTGCTTACAACAGGTGGAAAGGGCACGACTTGAGCCACAATCTAACGGCGAGGCAGATGGCATACCCAGTAATTGCAGGAATAACCATTGGGCTGTACGTGCTTTCGTGGGGAGCTGGATTTATTATAGCCCCAATTATTCTGGCGTTCATGTTCTTCGCTTTCGTTCTTGCCGGATTCGTCAATGCGGACAGGAAAAACCTCTCTCTTGTTGCAGTTGTAACGTTCGCAGTTTCGGCATTAATTTACCTTCCCTTTGCCTTCAACTATCCCGGATTTAGTACCATCTTCTACTCTCCCTTCCAGCTTCTCGTCCTTCTCGGCTCAGCGGTGATAGCTGCCGCATTTTACCAGATTGAAAAGTGGAACGATGTCGGATTTTTCGAAAGAGTGGGTTTGGGAAGAAAAGGTATGCCACTGGCCGTTATTGTTCTAACCGCCCTCATAATGGGGCTCTTCTTCGTAATTTCCCCTGATTTTGCAAGAAATTTGCTTTCGGTAGTACGCGTTGTTCAGCCGAAGGGAGGAGCGTTAACAATTGCTGAAGTGTATCCTTTCTTCTTCACTCACAATGGGGAGTTTACTCTCACCAATGCCGTATTGCACTTTGGCGCTTTATTTTTCTTCGGCATGGCTGGAATTCTGTACTCTGCTTACAGATTTCTTAAGAGGAGAAGCTTTCCAGAAATGGCTCTTCTGATCTGGGCCATCGCCATGTTCATCGCTCTCTGGGGGCAGAACAGGTTCGCGTATTATTTCGCCGCAGTTTCTGCTGTTTACTCGGCACTGGCACTCTCCGTGGTTTTCGATAAACTTCACCTTTACAGGGCGTTGGAGAACGCTATTGGGGCGAGAAATAAGCTGAGCTACTTCAGGGTTGCATTTGCCCTTCTGATAGCCTTGGCCGCAATCTACCCCACCTACATCCTCGCGGATGCGCAGAGCTCCTATGCAGGAGGGCCGAACAAGCAGTGGTACGATGCTCTGACGTGGATGAGAGAAAACACGCCTGATGGAGAAAAGTACGACGAGTACTACCTGCAGCTTTACCCAACACCCCAGAGCAATAAGGAGCCCTTCAGCTACCCCTTCGAAACCTATGGGGTAATAAGCTGGTGGGATTACGGGCACTGGATTGAGGCCGTAGCCCACCGCATGCCCATCGCCAACCCATTCCAAGCGGGAATAGGGAACAAGTACAACAATGTTCCTGGTGCATCATCATTCTTCACGGCCGAGAACGAGAGCTATGCGGAGTTTGTTGCAGAGAAGCTGAACGTGAAATACGTTGTTAGCGACATTGAGATGGAAACGGGGAAGTACTACGCAATGGCCGTTTGGGCTGAAGGAGATTTACCTCTTGCCGAGAAATACTACGGCGGATACTTCTACTACTCACCCACGGGCACATTCGGCTATGCGAATTCCCAGTGGGACATCCCGCTGAACTCCATCATCATCCCACTGAGAATCCCAAGCGAGCTTTACTACAGCACTATGGAGGCAAAGCTCCATCTGTTTGACGGTAGCGGTCTGTCCCACTACAGGATGATTTACGAGAGCGACTATCCCGCTGAGTGGAAGTCCTACTCCTCTCAGGTCAACCTGAACAACGAGAGCCAGGTTCTTCAGACTGCGCTCTACGAGGCGGTGATGAGAGCGAGATACGGTGTTTCTCCAACAATGGGAACGCAGGAAGTTCTCTACAAGTACGCCTACACCCAGCTTTACGAAAAGAAGATGGGAATTCCCGTAAAGATTGCGCCTTCAGGGTATGTGAAGATTTTCGAGAGAGTGAAGGGGGCTGTGGTTACCGGCAAAGTTTCTGCCAACGTTACTGAGGTTAGCGTAAACGCAACAATCAAAACGAACCAGAACAGAACATTCGAGTACTGGCAGACGGTCGAGGTTAAAAACGGCACATACACAGTTGTACTCCCGTACTCCCATAACTCGGATTATCCCGTCAAGCCGATTACGCCGTACCACATAAAGGCAGGAAATGTCGTAAAGGAGATAACCATTTACGAGAGTCAGGTTCAGAATGGAGAAATCATTCAGCTTGATCTGTAAAGTGTTACTTCTTTTTTTATTGTTAGCACTTGTTGTAATTATGATTCAAAAAATTGCTACATGGAATATTTTTCGATTAATTTAAATTCTAATGACTCCAAAATCGTAAAGGAAGCCTGAGAAAATCAGGCTCAGTGAGGAATCGTGTAGGTTGGCGGAAAGGTGAAAAGCGATAAATACAAATAAACAAAAATTGTTGTTTGGGTATAGCTGGAGAGTTTAGTTTAATTTGGAGGTGAGCAAGATATGGTTGAAAGAAAAAGAATAGAGATTCCGGAGGGTGTTAAAGTCAAGGAGAGCGTTGGAGAGGAAGCAGAGTTTCCATTTGACACCTCTCCGATGTACGAGGGAGAGAGAATCAGGAAGGGAGACATGTACGTTGAGCTTGGAGGTCCAACGCAGCCTGGGTTCGAGCTTGTCATGGCTCTGCCGATGGATCAGGTAGAGGACATGAAGGTCACGCTCATCGGCCCGGATCTGGACGAGATGGAGGAAGGACAGGCATATCCCTACGCGATGATTTACTACATCGCCGGTGAGATGGTAGAGACTGATCTTGAGCCTGTTATCGAGAGAAGAAACCACGACTTCCAGAACTACATCGAGGGGTACATGCACCTCAACCAGAGATACGACATCTGGATCAGAATCGGAAAGAATGCGATCAAGAAGGGACTGAAAAGCCTGATTCAGATTGCAAAAGCCACAATGATGCTCTACAAGAACGAGCTCCCCTTCATCGAGAAGATTGAGGCTGTTTACATCACCGACAAGGATCTGGTTGAAAAGCTGCTCAACGAGCTTGCAATGCCGATTTTCGAGGAGAGAGACGCGAGAGTTGAGGCTTTGAGCGATGAGGACGTTGACGAGTTCTACTCATGCACCCTCTGCCAGAGCTTCGCCCCAACAAACGTCTGCATTGTCAGCCCAGACAGACCCTCGCTCTGCGGAGCTATAACCTGGTTCGATGGTAGAGCGGCAGCAAAGGTTGACCCCGAGGGGCCAAACAGAGCGGTGCCGAAGGGAGAGCTGCTTGACCCGATCGGCGGTGAGTACAGCGGTGTTAACGAGTTTGCAAAGCAGGAGAGCGGTGGAGAGTACGAGAGGATAAAGCTGCACAGCTTCTTCGAGTATCCGCACACAAGCTGTGGTTGCTTTGAGGTTATAGGTTTCTACATGCCCGAAGTTGACGGAATTGGCTGGGTGCACAGAGGCTACGCTGAACCCGCACCCAACGGTTTGACGTTCTCAACAATGGCCGGTCAGACTGGTGGTGGAAAGCAGGTCGTTGGGTTCCTTGGCATCGGTATAGCCTACTTCAGAAGCAAGAAGTTCATTCAGGCCGATGGTGGGTGGTACAGGACGGTCTGGATGCCGAAGGAGCTGAAAGAGAGAGTGGCAAAGTACATCCCGGACGACATCAGGGACAAGATTGCAACCGAGGAGGATGCCAAGACCCTTGATGAGCTGAGGGAGTTCCTCAAGAAAGTTGACCACCCCGTTGTCAAGGGTGTTGTAAGGCCGGTTGACGGCAAGAAGATTACCAACGGATGGGTTGAGGAAGAGGAAGAAGAGGCTGAAGAGGTCGCTGAGGAGGCTGCTGCTGAGGCAGCACCAGCAGCTCAGCCAGCACAAGCAGCTCAGCCGATGGCAATGCAGCCAATGCCGATGCAGATGCCAGGATTCCAGCTCCCCGCCCTTCAGATGCCTGCAGCGTCAGCAGCTCCGGCAGGTGTCAAGCTTGTAATCAAGGACGCGAAGATTACCATCGAAAAGGTCATCATCAAGAAGGCAGAGAAGGAGAAGAAGGGTGGGAAGTAATGGAGGAGGAAGTGAAGAAGGTTAAACTCATCCTTAAAGGAGCTCAGATTCATATCCCAGAGCTGATAATAGAGGAAGAAGAATGACAGTAATCGCGGTGGCAGGCAAGGGTGGGACCGGAAAAACGCTGGTTTCCGCCCTCCTCATTAATTTTATTTCAGAGCACACTACAAGCGTTCTGGCAGTTGATGCCGACCCAGACAGCAACCTCCCAGAAGCTCTCGGTGTGGAGAAGCAGGTAAGAAAAACTCTTGGCGAAATCAGGGAGCTCTTTCAGGTTAGCAGGGATGAAATGGGTTCAATGAACAAGGAGCAGTGGTTGGAAGGCAAGATTTACGCTGAAGCAATATGCGAGTGCCCCAGATACGACCTTCTGGTGATGGGAAGGCCGGAAGGAGAGGGGTGCTACTGCTTTGCCAATTCTCTGCTTCGAGGTGTGCTGAAGAGGCTGATGAGACACTACGAGTACATAATAATCGACACCGAAGCTGGTCTGGAGCACTTCAGCAGAAAAACCATCGACTCTGCTGATTACATAATAATCGTAACTGACATGTCGAGAAAGGGACTGGCAACTGCAAAGAGGATCAAAGAGCTTGCCAGTGAGCTCAAGCTGAACTTCAAGAAGATTTTCCTGATTGCCAACAGAATCGCTTCCGAGGATGCAGAGAAAACGATTAGAGAGTTTGCGAAAGAGGAGGGTTTGGAGCTTCTTGCCGTGCTGCCCTACGACAGCAGTGTAGCAGAAATCGACCTTAGAGGAGAACCTGTAAGCAAGATAGACAAGAATTCTGAAGTCTATAGGAAAATGAAGGATGTAGCTAATTTAATGCTCAATTTGTCAGCCAAAGCGAGGTGATTAATTTGAAAAAGTTCACGCTTGAGGAGTTTTTGGATTTGCTGAAAAAGTATAATGTAGAGGAGATAGAAGGGGTGAAAATTGAGGGCGACCTCGAAATAGAGTTCGAGGGATCGTCGATAGACCTATCAGCAATTGCCCCTCTTTACTCAATGCTTTCCGAATTCGGTAACTTCCTGTATCACGCAAACATGGCACTCGGCTATCTGCAGAGGCTTTCTGCAGCCCTTGGCATCCCAACACCCTTCGCTGCACAGCCTCAGCTTGCCCCTGCGGCTCCTGCTGCACCGGCTGAGGTTCCGGCAGTCGAGGAGCTGAAGATTCCAGCAGAGCTTGTAAGGGCAAAGTTTGAGCCATACAAGGAGGAGTATCCGGGCAAGATAGAGGAGGTTGTTCTTGGCGCAACCAAGGCTGATGGGGGAACCAGGGAGTACACTGTCACGCTTGGTGGAGAGAGGAGTCTCGCTTTCTACACCTTCGACGCCCCACAGCCCCACCTTCCCGCAATAGCCATTGACGTCTTCGACAGAAGGCCCATGCTCGCAAAGGCGGTGAGGATGCACTACGAGGATGTGCTGGACAACCCTGCAGAGTGGGCGAGGAAGTGTGTTAAGAAGTTCGGTGCTGACCTAGTAACGCTCCACCTCATCAGCACGGACCCCCTGCTGGACGACACACCTGCAAGCGAGGCCGTGAAGGTTCTTGAGGACGTTCTGCAGGCGGTGAAGTGCCCCATAATCGTTGGAGGTAGCGGAAACAAGGAGAAGGACCCCGAGGTTCTTGAGAAGGCCGCGGAGGTAGCTGAGGGAGAGAGAATCATGCTTGCCTCAGCAACTCTCGACATGGACTGGGAAAGGATTGCCAACGCAGCCAAGAAGTACGGCCATGTCGTTTTGAGCTGGACCCAGATGGACATAAACAACCAGAAGACGCTCAACAGGTACCTGCTGAAGAGGGTCGAGATGCCGAGAGACAGCATCGTCATGGACCCAACGACCGCAGCCCTCGGTTATGGCCTTGACTATGCCTTCACGAACATGGAGAGAATCAGAATCAGCGGTTTGAAGGGAGACACAGACCTGAACTTCCCGATATCAAGCGGTACGACCAACGCGTGGGGAGCGAGAGAGGCCTGGATGGTGGACTCACCGATTGAAGAGGACACGCCCTGGGGGCCAAGAGAGCTCAGAGGCCCAATCTGGGAGATTATAACTGGTCTGACACTCTCCCTTGCCGGAGTCGATCTCTTCATGATGATGCATCCAGTAGCAGTTGCCGTCCTCAAGGAGGTCTTCAACACACTCGGCGGTAAGGTTAGCGGAGGAGTGGCTGACCCTGGCGAGTGGATTTTCATGGAGGTGTAATGAATGAAGGTAAAGAGCCCCCTTGAGGTTTACAACTACCTGCCGAGAACTAACTGCGGAGAATGCGGCTTCGACACCTGCATGAGCTTTGCAGCCCACATCCTTGATAGATCAGTAACACCTCTCGACTGCAAGCCGCTTGTGAGAGATGCGGAAAAGGACCCGAAGGTCAAAAAGAAGCTTGAAGAGCTTCTTGAGCTTACCGCTCCGGAAATAGCTGAAGTCGTAATAGGCGTTGGAGAGAACGCGGTAAAGATTGGTGGCGAAGAGGTGCTTCACAGGCACGAGCTCACATTCTTCAACCCAACCGGCTTCTTCTACGACGTCTGGGACACGATGGACGACAAGGCTCTGGAAGAGAGATGTGATAGGGTAGTAAGCTACAAGAAGTTCTACGTCGGAAACTTCCTCACGCTCGACGGCTTTGCTGTGAGGTGCACCTCTGGAGACCCGAAGAGGTACAGAGAGGTTGTTAAGAAGGTTGCATCATACGGCAAGCCGCTCATCCTCGTTGCTCTCGATTCTGAATGCATGAAGGCAGCGTTGGAGGAGGTTGCCGACCAGAGACCGCTGATGTACGCAGCAACCGAGGGTAACTGGAAGGAGTTCCTCAAATTGGCTCTGGAGTACAAGGTGCCGGTAACGCTGAGAGCTAAGGACTTGGACCTGCTGAAAAGCATGGCGGTAACGTTCAAGCAGGCAGGGGTTAAGGACATCGTCCTCGACCCTGTCACTGAGCCCCTTGGAGAGGGACTTAAGGGGACGTTTGAGAGGGTCATACAGCTTCGCAGAACGGCAATAGCAGGCCAGGACAAGGATGTTGCATATCCGATCATGATAACTCCGATCGCGGCATGGCTGATTGAGGGAGATGACGTTACAAAATCCTACTGGGAGGCTGTGATAGCGAGCATTTTCATTGTTAAGTACGGAGATGTCATGATTTTCAGGAGCATTGACCAGCACGTGGTTATGCCTACGATAACGCTCAGGTTCAACATCTACACCGATCCAAGAACGCCTGTGCAGGTTGAGCCCGGATTGAGGGCAATCAACGACCCAGGTCCGGACGATCCAGTGTTCATCACGACCAACTTCGCCCTGACGTACTACACAGTCGAGAGCGACCTGACAAGCGGTGGAATCAAGGGATGGTTGCTCGTCCTCAACACAGAAGGATTGGGTGTCGAGGTTAGCGTTGCTGGCGGGCAGTTCACGGCATCAAAGGTCAAGGAGCTCATAGAGGAAACGAAGATTGAGGAGAAGGTTAACCACCGCTACCTTGTGATACCGGGTCTTGCTGCAAGGCTGCAGGGAGCGATTGAGGACGAAACCGGCTGGAAGGTGCTTGTAGGACCAATGGACTCTGGAAGAATTAAGGGGTGGCTCGAAAAGAACTGGCCACCCAAAGAGTAATTTTTTACCTTTTTATTAAATCAGTTAAAATAGACTCAACTTCCCCGAGCCACTTTCTGATGCTTTTAATGTCCGCAAGGTTCAATTCACCCTTCTTCGCTATCCTGTCGTGCTGCAAAACAAACATTCCTCTGCTGATTTCCTTCCCAAACCTTCTTGGCGGGAGATACGCTACTACAGCCTTCTTCCCCTGCCTGTACTCCTCGCTGTTCGTTACGACCTCAAGCCTCCCCCCACAGTCGAAGACGCACAGCCAGAGCCCGTCCAGACCGCTTCTCGAGGTGATTTCTCCAGCAAAGTACCTTATTGCCTCTCCGATCCTCTCTATTTCTCCCCTCTTCATCAGTTCTGGAAGATGCGCCAGGTACTCAAGCCAGTAATCTGCTATGGCGGTACTGTAGTCCTTCGAGTCGGGAAGCATTTTTCTTAAACTGCTTGCGGTATCAACGACCTTCAGAAAGCTCTCGAACTCCAAGAGCTCATCAACGCTCAGGTAGCAGTACTTAACGTTCTGAAGCTCAGACGAGATTGATTTCAGCGCTTCAACGAACTTTTTTCTCCCCTGCACCTGCAACGACTGCGACACTCTGATAAGCTCCTCCACACCCTTCTCAGCCAGCAGGATTCGAAAGTCGTTTGCCGTGTCCATCTTACCCCTCCAGAGCCTCAACCATATCCTTCAGAGAGTTGAAGACGTAGTCGGGCTTTAATCCGTGCCTTTCAATCATCTGGTCCAGGTTCTCTCTTGTTGTCACACCGGTGAGAACGAGTACAGTCTCTGCCCCAATAGCTTTTCCAGCAGCTACATCCACGTCTATCTGGTCTCCGACAACCGCAACGTCCTTAGCGTCAAGGCCGAGAATGTCAAGAGCCTCGCGCATTATAACTTCCGAAGGCTTTCCAACGACGACATCAGGCTCCCTGCCGGTCATCCAGTAGAGAGCGCCGATAATCATACCTGTTCCGGGAATTGGGCCGTCCTCGGCGGGAAAAATTCTGTCGGGGTTGGTTGCGATGTACCTTATCCCCCTCAGACAGGCCCTCAGGGCTTTGGTCATGAGCTCGAAGTTTATTTTCCTGTTTGAGCCAACAACCAGGTACTCTGCCTCATCGTACTCAACAATCTCCAGCCCAGCTAGCCTCAGTTCCTCTATCAGGCCCTCCTCTCCAGTTGTGAAAACCTTCGCATTTGGCTTCTCTCTTGCAATAAACCTGGCAGTTGCGTAGGTTGCCACCAGTATTTCATCTTCACCGACTTCAAGACCGAAGCTCCTCAACCTCTCAAGCAGAATTCTCCTGCTCCTCGTTGAGTTGTTCGAAACGAAAATTATTTTCTTGCCGAGCTCTTTGAGCTTTTTTACACCTTCAACGCCCTCTGGAATCGGTGTAACGCTCTTGCCGATGACCCCGTCTATGTCAATTATGTAGCCCTTCTTATCCGGCATCATCTTACATCAGTCCCAGAGTTCTGAGTTCCTCAGAAATCCTTTCAACAGCCTTTCTAGCATCTTCAGGGCTTTTACCGCCTGTAACAACCATCTTGCCGGAACCGAAAATCAGCACGACAACTCTCGGATTGTCAAGCCTGTAAACTAAACCCGGAAACTGCTCCGGCTCGTACTCAATGTTCTCAAGTCCCAGACCGATAGCTATTGCGTTGAGGTTCAAATCAACTCCGAGGTCCGCAGAAGCTACGATGTTCTGAACCTTCACCTCAGGCTCGTCGATTACCGAAATGCCGATTTCCTTCAGCATCTTCACGATTTGCTTTACCGCCCTTCTTGCGTCCTCCACGCTCTTGGAGCCTGTGCACACGACCTTCCCACTCCTGAAAACCAGAGCGGCAGCCTTTGGCTCCTTCGTTCTCAAAACCAGTCCCGGAAACTGCTTTGGTTTGTATTCTGAGTCCTTAATTTCCCTAGAAATCTTGTTCAAATCTATATTTTCTCCAATCTGGGTTGATGCCACAACATTCTCGATTTTTATCTTGTAATCCTGCATAACACCACCATTTTTAAAGACTTATATACCATATAAATACCTTTGCCATCCCTCTTAACTTTGATTTATTTTGTTAATCACGATTGAGAAGTAGGTAAAAGCGAGAACCTCAAAAATGGAGAGTTCTGAAAATCTCCGCAGTGTCAACACCCTTTTCGGTTAGGCAGATTATAATCGCGGGAGTGATGATTAGGGATAAAACGTAGGCAACAGCGCAGGAAACGAGGGGCAGAAGCCATCACAACGAAACCAACCAATAGCTAGAATGTAACCGAGAAGCAGAATCAGGCCGCTGAGATAAAGGTAGTTGAGAAGAACGTTCGTGATCGACCCCTCTTTCAGGCTAATTGCGCCAGGGGGAAAAGTAGCCCAAGAATCATGGCGGTGATGAAAACCGCCGAGGAGTTTCTTAGCATATCACTCTTAGTCGCCAAACTTTTTTAACACCTGTGCCAAAACTGCCGATGTGATCAGAAAACTCGGAAAGACTCTTGAACTGGCCAGGGAGAGCAGAGTTACAGTAATCGCTGGAAGAACTCAATACCACCTGATGTGCACTCCCAAAAACCTCATAGAGCTTGCGGTCGGATTTGTAATTTCAGAGGGGATTGCCAAGTCTCTCGATGAAGTTGAGGTGAGCAAAATTGAGGATGACATTATCTACGTTAAGATGGACGGGGAGCATAGCTCCACAACAATAAGGTCCTCAGGATGCATCGGAGTTTTCAGGGAGAGGGAGGAGATACCGAGGGTTAAAGCTGGAGAGAGGTTCACGCTTGAGGAAGTCAGGGAGGCTTTGAATTACATTGAGACGGAGGAGTACAGGAAAACGAGGGGCTATCATACTGCAGTTATAGTGGGTAAAGACGGTGTTGTGTCGAGGATGTATGACGTGGGCAGGCACAATGCCGTTGACAAGGCAATTGGCTCAGCTTTGCTAAAAGGTGCTGAGCTGAGCAAAACTTTCCTTCTCCTCTCAGGTAGAATTTCGAGAGGAATGGCGATGAAGTGTGCAAGGGTTGGGATACCTTTAATTGCGTCGAAAGCAGCAATTCTCGATTCAGCCATAGAGGTCTGCGAGAAGAGCGGGATTGCAGCAGTCTCGTTTGCCACAAACATCGCTGTTGAGGGAGAGGCGCTTCTGCTATGATTGAGAAAGCAATTTCAAGGCGCATTAAAGAGTTCAGGCAGCTTGGAGAAAAAGGGGAGGTGGAGTTCGACTTCAGGCCCTTTCTTGATTTCAGTGTGAAGGCAACCATCAGAACTGAGCTTGCCTTCTGCATATCAACAGCCAACTCCTCCGCCACAGCAGGCTTGAAGTTCCAGAGGCTTTTAGGACAGGGAGTGGGGGTCAAGGAGGCGCTCACCTTGGCTGGAGTGAGATTCCACAACAGAAAGGCTGAGTACATCAGGGAGGCTTTTAAAAGCTTCAAGCTGGTGGAGAAGGCTCTGGAGGCTGAAAGCAGTAAGGCTAGGGAGATTCTTCTCAAGATAAAGGGGCTGGGAATGAAGGAGGCAAGCCACTTTCTCAGGAATGTCGGGAGAGAGGATGTTGCTATAATAGACAGGCACATTCTGAGGTGGCTTGAAAGGCAGGGCTACGAAGTTCCCGGCACGATGACGGCGAAGAAGTATCTCGAAGTTGAGAAAATTCTTATGGAAATTTCGGAGGAGAGGGGAGAGAGTCTTGCAGAAATGGATTTGAGAATCTGGGCCGAGATGACGGGTAAGGTCTTGAAGTGAGGTGTTGAAATGAGGTCGATATTCTGGGATGATGGGTTGAAGCTGATTGACCAGACGAAGCTTCCCGAGAAGCTGGAGGTAATTGAGTGCAGAAACGTTGAGGAGCTGGCGGATGCGATAAAAAAGCTTGCCGTAAGGGGAGCTCCGGCGCTTGAGGCTGCTGGAGCTTACGGCATTGCCTTGGCTGCGAGGGAGAGGGAGTTTGCTGATGTTGATGAGTTGAAGGAACACCTCAAAAAGGCGGCAGATTTTCTCGCCTCAACTCGTCCCACTGCCGTGAACCTCTTTGTTGGTATAGAGAGGGCACTCAACGCAGCTCTGAAGGGGGAGAGCGTTGAGGAAGTGAAGGAACTTGCGCTAAGGGAGGCAGAGAAGCTGGCAGAGGAGGACGTGGAGAGGAACAGGAAGATGGGTGAGTATGGAGCGGAGCTGCTTGAGGATGGAGATGTTGTCCTGACCTACTGCAACGCTGGAAGACTTGCGACAGTGGACTGGGGGACCGCATTGGGAGTTGTGAGGAGTGCTGTGGAGCAGGGGAAGGAGATTAGGGTTATTGCCTGCGAAACCCGCCCCCTCAATCAGGGGTCAAGGCTGACCTGCTGGGAGCTTATGGAGGATGGCATTGATGTTACGCTCATAACTGATTCAATGGTGGGCATAGTTATGCAGAAGGGGATGGTGGACAAGGTCATAGTGGGGGCTGACAGGATAGTGAGGGATGCTGTGTTTAACAAAATCGGCACCTACACGGTCTCGGTAGTGGCAAAGCATCACAACATTCCCTTCTACGTTGCCGCCCCAAAGGCGACCTTTGATTGGGAGAGAACAGCCAAGGACGTTGTGATTGAGGAAAGGCCGAGGGAGGAGCTGATTTTCTGTGGAAAAAGGCAGATTGCCCCTCTAAACGTTAAAGTTTACAATCCCGCCTTCGACCCAACGCCTCTTGAAAACGTAACGGCCCTCATAACCGAATACGGGGTGATATACCCGCCTTACGAGGTTAACGTTCCGAAGGTTCTCAAGTTTTAATTCTACTTTTGTCAGTTAACCTTATAATTGTGATTGTTGCAATAATGGTAATGAATGCCAAGGGTGTTAGCGAGGTCGTGGGGACTTTAATGGCAGTTCTTATCACCTTTGCCTTAGTCGCAGTTGCTTTCAATTTTATCACAGCAGCAACGGTGAAGAATACGTAAACCTCTCTTCTGAGCCACCAGTAGGGGCAATGTGGGTTTTCAAAGACGGTGAGACACCCACAGGACCGGGGGCATTGCCCAAAACTCTACACCTCAATCTGAGAGCGTGATTGTGGACACTTTTGTTTAAAATTCGCCTCCTCCTGAGGAGGATAAGCTACAGGATTATTGCTCCACAGAGGTGTATTTGTCTCTCAGCTCTTTCAGAGCACCTTTCCATGAAAGCTTGAGCTTATCACCTTTTTTCTTTACCTTTCTTTCGAGCAGAAATTCCATGTAGTCTATAACTTCTCTCTTCAGGTCATCTGGAAGCTTTTGGAAGAGTTCGTAAGCCCTCTCCATTAAAATAAATTAATCACTGATGTTTTAATTTTTCGCTTTGTTTTTAAGTCTCTCTTGAGAATATGTGCTATTACCCACCACTTTTGTTTAAAAAAATAAAATTCACTTCCTCCTGAGGAGGAAGCTCATAAAGGCTGCAATTAAAGCTAACACTCCTGCAACGAGAAAGGCAATTTCGTAGCTTCCCGTAACGTCAAAGACGTAACCAGCCATTATTGGTCCAACCAGCCCTCCGACTCCGTAGGACGTAAAGACAAGGCCGTAGTTCACACCGAGGTTTTTCGTGCCGAAAAAGTCTCCTGTGGCGGAAGGGAATAGCGAGAAGTTCGCTCCGTAGTTAAAACCTATTATTGCAGCGCAGATGTAGATGGTTATCAGTGTAAGGGCAACGTGCGGGAAGGCAATGAGTGTAATTCCCTGAATCAGAAAGAGGACGAACATTGTCATTGCCCTGCCGATTTTGTCAGAAAGTGCTCCAGCCCCCGGTCTCCCGACAGCGTTTGCTACTGACAGAATGCTCACGGCGAATGCAGCGGCCAGAGGCTCCAAGCCCCTCTCCTGAGCGTAGGGAGCGATGTGGCCGATGACCATTAATCCTGCCAGAGCCATGAAGAAGAAGCTCAGCCAGAGGACGTAGAACCTGTAATCCCTAAGCATTTCTGACGGCCCGAGCTCAGGCTTACCTGTTACAACCTCAACCTTGGCAGGATTTGATGCTTGGACAGCAGGCAGTTCTGGAGGGTTGGAAAGCAGAGATGCGGCAAAAACTGCGACGATGAGCAAAATGACTCCAAGAATGTAAAAGGTGGTGCTTATGCCGTATGTATCGATTAAAATCCTCTCAAGGGGGGCAAAGATGAGGGCGCTCATTCCGAAACCCATGACCACCAGTCCAGTGGCGAGACCAACCCTTTCGGGGAACCATTTTCTTGCCACTGGGATGGGGCATGCGTAGCCGAGTCCACATCCAGCTCCAGCTATGACGCCGTAGCTGAAAATGAGCCAGTAGGGTGACTGGATGGACTCAATTAACCCCGATAGCAGAAAGCCGACACCAAGCAGCACACCACCCAGCATTGCAACCTTTCTCGGCCCTATCCTGTCCTGCGTTCTTCCTGCGGGAACCATCATGAGTGCGAAAATCAGCAGGAATATTGAGAAAGGCAGTGAAGCGATGGTTTTGCTCCAGCCGAAGGTATTCATTAGCGGGTTAACAAAGACGCTCCATGCGTAAACTATTCCGAGCATGAGATTGAGCAGAAAGCCTGCAAATATAACGAGCCACTTTGAAGCCATACTACCACCAAAAAATTAGGATTTGGACCCCTCAAGGGCCGCCTTAACCATCTCGTAGGCCTTCTTCGCCTCCTCAACCGCAACCTCGCTCTCAAGGGTTGTGACGTCACCGAGCTCTTTGCCCTCTGCAACAGCCCTAAGCAGCCTCCTCATGATTTTACCGCTTCTTGTTTTGGGTAGAGTGTTAACGAAGGTTATCACAGCATCGCTGGCAACAACAGGGCCGAGAGTGGCTCTGAGGTGCTTCTTGAGCTCGTTCACCATATCCGGTGAGGGTTCAACACCTTCTCTCAGCACCACGTAGATTATCGGAATCTCTCCCTTTACCGGGTCGGATTTGCCAACGCAGGCTGCTTCAGCAACATCCGGATGAGAGACCATTGCCGATTCAATTTCAGCAGTTCCAATTCTGTGCCCAGCAACCTTCAGTATATCATCAGCCCTTCCAAGAACCCAGACGTAGCCGTCCTCATCGAACATGGCAAAGTCGCCTGTGTAGTAATACCAACCCTTGCTCTTGTACTTGCCGAAGTAAACGTCAATGAACCTGTTTGGGTCTTTGAACAGCGTCATGAGCATTCCGGGCCATGGTGTGGAGATAACGAGGTAGCCTCTTTCTCCCGGTTTCACAGAATTGCCCTCATCATCAAGAACCTCCATCCTAACTCCAGGAATTGGATAGCCATTTGTGCCCGGCTTAAGTGGAATTATCTTCCCCAATCCTGGGAAGTGGTCCGTCAGCATACCCCCAGTTTCCGTCATCCACCATGTGCTTGAGCAGACAACATCTTCTCTACCGAAAACCCTGTAGTACCATCTCCAAGCTTCGGGGTTAATCGGCTCTCCAACGCTGTGGATTATTCTCAGCGTTGACATGTCGTACTTGGTGTAGTTCTCCTCAGGGAAGCGCATGAGCATTCTTATTGCCGTCGGGGCGGTGTAGAATATCGTCACTCCGTAGCGCTCAATCATCGCTGCCCATCTGCTCACGTCAGGGAAGTCTGGGGCGCCTTCATACATCATGGTCGTCGCACCGCACATCAGTGGACCGTAAACAATGTAGCTGTGTCCCGTAATCCAGCCGATGTCGGCAGTGCACCAGAATATGTCGTCATCCTTGATATCGAAAATGAGCTTCATTGTAGTGTAGAGGTGAACCGCATAGCCTCCGACGGAGTGCTGCGCTCCTTTCGGCCTTCCTGTGGTTCCCGAGGTATATAGGATGAAGCTGAAGTCCTCAGAACCCATTTTCTCGCACTCAACCTTCACGTTCTTTCCAATGTCTGCCATCAGGTCCTCAAACCAAACATCTCTGCTATCGTTCCACGGGATTTCATTTCCTGCTCTCTTGACCACGATAACCTTCTCAACCTTGTGACCCTCCTGCTCGCAAATCTTAACGGCGTCATCTACAATCGCTTTGAGGTTCAGCACCTTCCCTCTCCTGTAAACGCCATCTGCAGTGACAACATACCTCGCACCAGCATCCATTATTCTAACCGCCAGAGCCTGAGCACTGAATCCGCTGAACACTATGCTGTGCTTCGCCCCTATTCTCTGCACTCCAAGCATGAAAAGCGGCAGTTCAGGAATCATTGGCAGGTAGAAGGTCAGGATCTCGTCCTTCTTAACTCCAAGCTTGTCCTTCAGCATCGCGGCAATCCTGTTCGATTCCCTGTAAAGGTCGTAGTAAGTTAGCTTTCTCACTTCAACCGGCTCTCCATTTTCCTTAACCGGCTCTCCTTCCCAGATAATCGCCACCTTGTTCTTCCTTCCCTGCTCAATCTGCCAGTCGGTACAGAGGTAAGCGAGATTCGTCTCTCCGCCAACAAACCACCTGTAGAAGGGCGGGTTGCTATCGTCAAGAGCCCTGTCCCACTTCCTGAACCAGAAAATCTCGTTTGCCCACTTCTCCCACCACTTCTCTATCGATTCCTTGTCCTTGATGGTGTCCTCGTGGAACTTCCTGTAATCTTCTATTTCCCAAACCCTGTCCTTCCAGCTTGGTGGAATGATGCGGTTCTCAAACTCTTTTTTCATAGCTTCCATCGGGTCTGCCATCTAAACTCCCCCCTTAAAGTCCGTCATCTATTCATCACCAAAAATAGGTTAAATTATTGATATTTAACTTTATTTGGGATTAACGATTAAAAATGAAAATTTTTGCGAAAATTAAAACACTTTTGCGCAAATTTGCTCACAATTGCACTGCAGTGCACAACAATGTACCTTGTTGTACCATCGAAAGAGTAATTAATCAGCGATATTAAAAAGGAACAATGGCAGAAAGATTGAGTGTTTCTCTCGATGACAAATCCAAGGAAAAGTTGGAGAAAATGAGGAAGATGACTGGTAAAAGCACAAGCGAGCTTATTCGCGACCTCATCGACCTCGGGTACGATATTTATCAGTTAGGAGTCGATACAGACTCGCTTGAGGCTTGGGTTGACTATCTGGCGAAGAGGCAGCACATGATTCTTGACATCGAGCACTGGAGGGTAATTTTCAATGAAATTGAGGGGGTGAACAACTCTGAGTTCTGGAGGCAGATGGAGGAAATTGGGTTAAGCCATGCTTTCCAGTACAAGATGAAGGGGCTCGACACGGTAGAAAAAATTCTGCGATACGTTGAGAAGGCCAACTGGTATGAGATAAAAGATGAGGGCAATGGCGTTTACACACTCATACTCAACGACCTCAAAATAAAGAGGTTCGTAAAGACCTTCCTCGAAAAGGTTTTTGAGGGGCAAAAGCTGAGGGCAGAGGTAAACGAAGGTTTTGGAAAATTAATTGTAGTGGAAAAATAGCCGTCAGGCAGCGATTTCGAGCTCTCTGAACTTCCCCATCAGCCTTTCCTTCTTCTTCCCATCCTCCAGAACGTGCACAAGCACCTCGTCGATTCTTGAGACTGGTATTACCTCAATTTTACCCTCGTGCTCCGCATCCAGCAGGACGTCGTCGATGTTGTCCTTCGGAATGATTACCTTCCTCAGCCCGGCCTGTACTGCTGCCTCAATTTTCTGCGTCACACCACCAACTGGCAGAACTTCTCCCTTCACCGAAAGGCTGCCTGTCATTGCAACTGACTGGTCAACCGGAATGCCCTCCATTGCTGAAATTACTGCCGTCGCTATGCTTATGCTCGCTGAATCACCCTCAACTCCCTCGTAGGTTCCAACAAACTGAATGTGCACGTCCATGTTGGAAATATCTTTGCCTGTGTACTTCTTTATTATTGCGGAGACGTTCATCACAGCTTCTCTAGCAATCTCCTGAAGCCTGCCGGTGGCAATGACCCTCCCTTCAGACTTGCTCATTGAGGGGGTTACTTCGGCGATTATGGGTAGAACTATTCCCGCCGACTCCCCTATGACCGCAAGACCATTAACCCTCCCCACCTCGAAGCCTTCGGTGATGAAGAGCTTGTAGTCCTTTCTGCGCTCGAGGTATTTGTCCGCAAGCTGCTCCTCGATTGTTTTTGCAATCTTCTTTGCCTTCAAAACGTGCTCCAGCCTCACGATATCCGACCCCTCGCTTTTCGCAATATCGCCAGCAGTCCTCACAAGACCTCCAAGCTCTCTAAGTCTGAGGGTGAGGTGGTTCCTTCTTCCAGCCCTCCTCCTGGCTTCTTTGATTATCTCCGCCACCGCATACTTGTCGAAGTGAGGAATCTTGCCGTCCTTGACAACTTCCTGCGCAACAAATCTGACCAGCTTCGCCCTGTTTTCAGCAGTGTCGGGCATCGTATCGTTCATGTACACCTCGTAACCGTAGCCCTCGATTCTGCTTCTCAGCGCTGGATGCATGCCCATGAGAGCATCGAGGTTGCCCGCAGCCACCAATATGAAGTCACAAGGCACAGGCTCGGTTCTCACCGTCGCTCCACTGCTCCTCTCACTCTGCCCAGTAATGGGAAACTTCTTGTCCTGAAGGGCTGTGAGAAGCTTCTGCTGGGATTCGATTGTCAGCGTGTTTATTTCGTCAATGTAGAGAACTCCTTTGTGGGCTCTGTGGATTGCACCCGCTTCAACCCTCTCGTGGGCTGGAGTTTCAAGACCGCCGCTCTGGAAGGGGTCGTGGCGAACGTCACCAAACAGTGCTCCGGCATGTGCTCCAGTCGCGTCTTCGAAGGGAGCGGTAACCTTGTCCGAGTTGTCAACCAGCAGCTTCGGAACGTTTCTGTCCTCTCTTGGTATGAAGTAGCGGGACATCATTAGAATCAGCACTGCTGCAATGATTCCCCAGATTAGATTTCCCGGATTTGTCAGCACGGTGTAGCCTATGACGAGGAAGACAAGGGTGAAGATCAGGAAGTTCCTCGCCTGGGCCTTCTTCATCGCCTCCTCTTTGTAGGCCTCTACAATCTCCCTTCCCTTCCCTGCGGGAACGAGCCTTATTTTTGGCTGATTTGGGTCTTGAGGGTTGGGGTAAACTAAGATGTCCTCAAGCTCCTCCTTCGGCAAAAGCTCTGCCATCGCCTTGGCGAGCATGGACTTTCCGGTTCCTGGCGAACCGATGAGCATTACATGCCTTTTCTGAACAGCTGCCTTCTTTATGGCCTCAACCGCATGATCCTGACCTATAACCTGGTCTATCAACCTCTCTGGAACAGCAACGTCCTTTGTGGATTCAAAGTCCAGCCCGCCAAGGATTTCCCTTACTTCCTCATTCATCCTCTCACAAATTGGACAAACGTGTTAAAATAACTTAGCCCAGCATTCTACACTTACCCAGAAACCACACCTCGAGTTTTATGCACTCCTTGGCATCGCAATCTATCTCTGTGCAGGCAAAGCATGGCGGATAGCCTGCAACCTCTTCCATTCTGTCGAGAACCGCCTTCAGGTCCAGCTCTTCCTCCTCTTCCACCTCCTCCTCCGCACCCGCGGGGATAATCTTGAAGGTCTTTACTCCATCAACGACAACCTCTACTCTCTTTATCAGCCCCTCCTTCTCCAGTTTCCTGAGTATCCTTGAGCACTTGCTGCTGTCTATGTTGAGCTCCTTCCAAAGGTCCTTCTGGAGAACAGCTCCTCTCTCCTCGAGAATCTTTAATATTTCTTCTCTTGTGTCGGTAATCTGAAATTCCGCCATTCTTCTTGCGGCTGGATTAGAACGACGTTATTACCTCTGAGCACTATTTCTCCCAGGCTCCTTACCTTCTCCTCCCCCTTGTACTCCATCGCGTTTGTCAAGTATAGGTTCATGTAGTCGTCCACACCCTCAAGTTTCCCGACTAACTGGTTCTCCTCGCCCTTCATTTCGACCCTTATTATCTTTCCCACCATTGACTTTACCATCTGATTTGGAAGCACCATATCACCTCGCTGACCTGTGCAGAAAAAGTATATAACAACTCATTTTAAAATCTTTCCCAATGATTGTGGTGACGGGAGGAGCAGGATTTATAGGCAGCCATGTCGTCGATAAACTGTCAGAATCAAACGAAATAGTAGTTATTGACAACCTCTCCAGCGGAAACGAGGAGTTTGTCAACGAGGCGGCAAGGCTCGTTAAAGCTGATTTGGCTGCTGATGACATCAAGGATTACCTGAAAGGTGCTGAAGAGGTCTGGCACATCGCCGCGAACCCAGATGTGAGAATTGGGGCTGAAAATCCCGATGAAATTTACAGAAACAACGTTCTCGCAACTTACAGACTGCTCGAGGCCATGAGAAAAGCGGGGGTGTCAAGGATAGTTTTCACCTCCACTTCGACCGTTTACGGTGAGGCTAAGGTGATTCCAACTCCCGAGGACTACCCCACGCACCCAATAAGCCTTTACGGTGCTTCGAAGCTTGCCTGCGAAGCTCTGATCGAGTCCTACTGCCATACCTTTGACATGCAGGCGTGGATTTACAGATTCGCCAATGTCATCGGGAGGAGGAGCACACACGGCGTGATATACGACTTCATAATGAAGCTGAAAAGGAATCCGGAGGAGCTTGAAATTCTCGGTAATGGAGAGCAGAACAAATCCTACATCTACATTTCCGACTGCGTTGATGCGATGCTTTTCGGTCTGAGGGGCGATGAGAGAGTCAACATATTCAACATAGGCAGCGAGGATCAGATTAAGGTGAAGAGAATTGCCGAAATAGTCTGCGAGGAGCTTGGACTGTCTCCCAGATTCAGATTCACGGGAGGAGATAGGGGGTGGAAGGGAGACGTGCCGGTAATGCTCCTCAGCATTGAAAAGCTGAAAAGGCTGGGATGGAAGCCAAGATACAACAGCGAGGAAGCTGTGAGAATGGCCGTGAGAGACCTCGTTGAAGATTTAGACGAACAGAACTGAGAAGATTACCGCAAATATTCCGGTAAGGAAGATGCCGTCAAAGGTTCCAGCACCGCCAATGCTCACGACTCCCGAACCTATTTTGTTTAAATCCTTCAGATGAAGGATGTCCGCTCCGAAGAGGGCTGAGAGAACTCCTGTTGAGAACGAGAGCTTTGGTAGCAGAGCCATGTGGGCGTCAATCATTGCGAGAGTCAGGAAGCTGAAAAATGCCGCTGTTAGCGGTGGGATTAGCATTGGCACAACAATCCCAACATTGGGAACGGGCTTGGCGAAGTAGTATATTACCGCAGAGGTCAGCAGAAACGTCGTGAGCCATGCTGATAGGGGGATGTAGTGGAGGAGGTCCAGCATCGCCTTAACAGCGAGAATTGATGGGAAAACGCAACCACCCAGGTTAACCGCCACCACCATCTTCTGCCTTCTCTTGACCACATACATCAGGCCGAAAATTCTGTAGGTCGTTTCGTATTCCACGCCCTCCCTCTCGTAGATTGGGATGTTGATGAAGCTCCCAACCAGTATGAAGAAGAAGATAAGCATTGCTGTTTTTGCACTCACACCAAAAACAAGCTGAAAGACGGCAGTGCCCGTGAAGATAAACATCAGAAGCAGGAGAGGGAGGAAAATAAGGAGCAGAAAAAGGGGTAATATTAAAGGCGGGAAAATGTAGTCCCTCATCTAACTCTTCTTCTGTCGACAACTATGAAGTCTTTTAGAGACCTCACACACTCGAAGGGGATTATGTAAAGCCCCTCTTCCTTCTTGAAATCGGGAATTTCATTTTCGGGCTTTACAAGAAGATTGACTATCGTTCCGGTTTTGAAGTCAACCGTAATGTTGTAAAGAGTTCCGACAACAGTCCCATCCGTGAGCACGACCGACTTTCTCGCCAGACTTCTCGCAGGAACGTACATGAACTAAATTTTCAATCCATCCATATAAATTTTTCCCGTTGTTGCGGCTGCTGAAGATGCAGAACGTTGTGAAGGAAGTAAAGTGTTATTCACCTGCCAGCAAAGCTTAAAGGTATGAAAACGGAGGTATGCAAATGATTGCTGAAATATATTATGAACGGGGAACAATTGTTGTTAAAGGTGATGCTCACGTTCCTCATGCTAAGTTCGATTCTCGAAGCGGAACTTACAGGGCGCTTGCCTTCAGATATAGGGACATAATCGAGTACTTTGAAAGTAACGGCATTGAGTTTGTTGACAACGCAGCGGACCCAATTCCCACACCCTACTTCGATGCTGAAATCAGCCTGAGAGATTATCAGGAAAAGGCGCTGGAGAGGTGGCTTGTTGATAAAAGAGGTTGTATTGTCCTTCCAACAGGCTCAGGAAAAACTCACGTTGCAATGGCTGCTATTAACGAGCTTTCAACCCCAACTCTTATTGTGGTCCCAACTCTTGCCCTCGCTGAACAGTGGAAGGAGAGGCTGGGAATTTTCGGTGAGGAGTACGTTGGAGAGTTCAGTGGCAGAATAAAAGAGCTGAAACCCCTCACCGTCTCAACCTACGACTCCGCATACGTAAACGCTGAAAAGCTGGGAAACAGGTTTATGCTTCTCATTTTCGATGAGGTGCACCACCTTCCAGCCGAGTCCTACGTCCAGATAGCTCAGATGTCTATTGCTCCCTTCAGGCTGGGACTGACGGCAACTTTCGAAAGGGAGGATGGAAGGCATGAAATTCTAAAGGAAGTGGTTGGTGGGAAGGTTTTCGAGCTTTTTCCAGACAGCCTGGCGGGAAAGCACCTTGCGAAATACACGATAAAAAGAATTTTTGTCCCTCTTGCTGAGGACGAGAGGGTGGAGTACGAGAAAAGGGAGAAAGTGTACAAGCAGTTTCTCAGGGCAAGGGGAATAACGCTGAGAAGGGCGGAGGACTTCAACAAGATAGTTATGGCCTCTGGATACGATGAAAGGGCTTATGAGGCGTTGAGGGCGTGGGAAGAGGCGAGGAGGATAGCCTTTAACTCCAAAAACAAAATCAGGAAGCTGAGGGAGATACTCGAGAGGCACAGGAAAGACAAAATCATAATCTTCACCCGCCACAACGAGCTCGTCTACAGGATTTCGAAAGTTTTTCTGATTCCGGCAATAACGCATCGAACCAGCAGGGAGGAGAGGGAGGAGATACTTGAGGGCTTCAGGACGGGCAGATTCAGGGCAATTGTGAGCAGCCAGGTTCTCGACGAGGGGATTGACGTGCCTGATGCCAACGTCGGTGTGATAATGAGCGGTAGCGGTAGCGCGAGGGAGTACATCCAGCGACTCGGGAGAATTCTCAGACCGTCCAAGGGGAAAAAGGAAGCCGTGCTGTATGAGCTGATTTCCAGAGGGACAGGAGAGGTGAACACAGCGAGGAGGAGAAAGAATGCTGCCAAAGGAGCTGCTTGACGTCAGAAGGGCAAAGGGAAGAATTTTTCCGAAATTTGCGGATGAGAGGGACTACGAACTGGCGGAAAAGGTAATTGAGATTTTCAAGAAGGGATTGGGAAAGAAATACGGCAATCTGATGAAGCAGGCGAGAAAGCTTGAGAATGCGAAGAACTTCAAGAAGGTCAGGGGATTCATCAGGGTGCTTGAGAACCACTGCATCGAGAAAAGCTGCGCCTTCGATGTCGACAGCGAGCTTGAGCCGAGAAAGGTCAGAATGCTGCTCTTCGAACACGGCTTTGTTACGTCTAAGAAGGAGAGGGACAGGGTTCTGGAGTATGTCGCGAGATACTTCAGCACTACTCCTGAGACGGTTGAGAGGGCGATGTATGCCGACAGGGAAGAGGAGTTGATTCTAACGAAATTTAGACCCTTGACTCCCGACAACCTCATAAAGCTCTACAACCTTTCTCTTCTTCAGACGACCCTTTTCAACGCTCTGAGGCTGACGTTCTGGGCATCCGACAGACATAAGGAAATATTCAGGTCGATAAAGCGTTTGGGGTTGATGTACGAACTTTATGAGGATTCTGGCAGGCTAATGGTTGAGGTTACGGGAGCGGCAACACTCTTGAAGATGACTCGAAAGTACGGCGTCTCCTTTGCAAAGCTCATTCCGTGGATACTGCGGGCGAAAAACTGGTTCATCAGGGCTGAGATTTCGGACTTCGACAGGCTATACATCATGGAAATCGACGACAGGATAGGGGACCTCTTTCCAGATGTTGAGGAGCGCTTATCCTACGACTCAACGCTCGAGGAGGAGTTTGCAAGGAAGATGCAGATGCTAGGTTACGAAGTGGAGAGGGAGCCTGATGTGGTTAAAGCGGGAAAGTACGCATTTATACCGGATTTTGCGGTAAATTTGGGAGATAAGAAGGTTTACATTGAAATAGCAGGTTTCTGGACGGACGAGTATCTCAGGAAGAAGGCTGAGAAGATTAAAAGCTCTTCAATTCCGCTGATTCTGATTGCAAGGGAGGACTTTGGAGACGGCGGAGCTAATGTGAAAGACGTAATACTCTTCAGCAGAAAAATCCCTTACGGGGAGGTTATTAAAGCGCTGAAGAGGTATAAACCGGAAAAGAAAGTTGAGGGGGACGTTGTGGAGCTGGAAAACTTTGCGGAAGTTCCTTCAGAGTACGTGATCGCGGGGAAATATGCTGTGAGGAGGGAGATTTTCGAGGAGATAAAAAGGGAGATTGAGGTTTCGAACCCATCAACTCTCGAAGATATCAAAGCCATTCTTAAAAAGTACGGTCTCGGAGAGAGCGCTATCCGGGCTTTCGGCTACAGAGTAAGGTGGATAGGTCTCGGAGAGGCTGTGATTGAAAGGACTGATTAATCCACACTTCTAGGAAGGCCCTCTCTTGCACCGTACTTTTCTATGCACTTCGCCGCAACAAAGTTTCCGAGCCTTCCGCACTCCTCTATGTCCTTTCCTTTCAGGTATCCATATAGGAATCCGGCGTTGAAAGCATCTCCCGCACCCGTTGTGTCAACAACCTTTGTGCTCACGGGCTTTACGGTAACTTCCCTGTCTCCCTTTTTTATCCAGCATCCCTCCGAGCCGAGCTTGACCGCAACTATTTCAATACCCATTTCAATGCAGCGTTCCGCTGCAGTCCTGTAATCCTCCGAAAAGAGCATCTCGATTTCCTGCCTGTTTGGGAGGAATATCGTGGTGTTTTTCAGAATTTTCTCCATGTCCCCCAGTCCCCTCTCAGCGTAGGGCATTCCGGGGTCGAAGCTGACACTATCAAACTCCTCAACTATCCTTTTTTGCGAGTTCAGCGAATCCAGACCGTTCTTGCATATGAAGGAAGTTAGGTGGATGAGGTCGTACTTTCTCGCTGAATCGACGTCGATTTCATCGTAGGCTATTGTGTCGTTCACACCAGGATCGACGAGGATGGCCCTGTTTCCCTTCTCGTCAACGAAAATCATGGCAGTTCCGCTTCTCCCCTCCGCCCTGATTACGAAATCCGTGCTCACGCCCTCTCTTTCAAAATCAGCGAGGAGAATTCTGCCTTCTTCATCGCTTCCGACCTTACCTATGTATGCTGTCTCAATGCCTAGTCTCGAAAGCCCCACAATTGTGTTTGCCGCACTACCACCAGGAGAGAGCTTCAAATCGATGACGAAGCCTTCTTCATCCTCCCTTGGGATTTTGTCAACGGTGTAAATCTTGTCGAGGTTAAGAGCTCCGAAGCCTATTGCGCTACTCAAGGCTAATCGCCTCAGTTGGGCACACGTCTACACAAGCTCCGCATTCAGTGCATATCTCTTCATCCACATGAGCGTAGTCGTTGAGCTCTATAGCCCCAACAGGGCACTCATCTACACAAGTGCCGCAGCCATCACACAGCGAAGCATCAACCACAGCAGGCATGAAAGAAAGAGGGGCTGAAAGTATTAAACAGCTTCGCATTATTTCAACTTTGCAAGTAAAATTTATTTACTATTATTCGCAATTTATTTTATGACCGATGTTGCCAAGTTCGGCATTAGCAGACTGGACGAGTTGCTTGGCGGCGGACTCGACAGATACACCGAAAATCTGATCATTGGAAGGAGCGGAATTGGAAAAACAATTCTTGCTGCACACTGGGCGGCGGAGGGGGCTAGAAATGATGAGACTGTTGTGTATCTCTCAACCACCATGAACAAGAAAAACTGCAAAGCCTATCTCGGCAGGTTCCCGTTCATGGAGGATGTTTACGACAAAATAAAGTGGAGGTTCATACGGGTCGACCCCAAGTTCGTTCTTCCGCTGACGAGGGAGAAAATTGTTGAAGGGCTAAGGGCAACTTTCGGAATGGACGGTAAGGATATTGATAGAGTCGTTTTTGATTCCTGCACAGACCTCGAACTCGCACTGGCGGATCCGGTGCTTTACAGGAGGGCTTTGACCTACATGTCGGACCTCTCCTACGATTACGAGATTACATCCCTCTGGATAGAGGAGGCTCCCATGCAGGGCGATTGGAGCAGCACAAAGAACATCGTTGACAGCGTAATCTTCCTAAACCTTCTGCGAACTCAGGAAGGTTACCAGAGGGCGATGAGAATCCTGAAGAAGTACAGAACGAGGGTGCCGCTTGAGTGGATTCCTTACGAAATTACTGACGAGGGTGTGGTTATAAAGGACGGATACATTGTGAAGAGAAGCTATGACTACGAATACAAACGCGGTTGAGCTTGTTAAAGAAGCTATAGACCGCGGAGCGGAAATTATACTGGTTAAAGTTGATTCGAAGAAGTATGTGAAGATGAGCTTAGAGCTGGTCAAGCACTTCACGGAGTTTGCGGAGGGAATCTTTGTCACCCTCAACCGCCCCTACTTCAGCCTGAAGAAGATGCTGCTGAAGGAGGGCGTGGATATCAGCAAGCTTTACTTCATCGACTGCATTACCCTTCAGCTCGGTGGACAGGTTATTGACGAGGAGAGGTGCTTCTACCTCACCTCTCCCGATCCGGTACAGTTGCAGGTAACAATAGAGAGGGCAATGGACCTGGTTACAGTAAATAATAGGTTCATTTACCTCGACTCCCTCTCGACGATATCTCTCTACAAGTCCTTTGAAACCCTCGTTAAGTTCCTGAGGCATCTCACAGGAAAAATGAGGTTAAGGGGTTTTGTAGGAACAATCTTCACCATTGAGAAGGAAATGGACGAGAGCTACTACTCCCAGATTTCCCTGATGGTCGATGAGGTGATTGAAGTTGACTGAGACTTTTCCAACAGGCCTCGAATTTCTGGACAAGCAGATAGGGGGCTTCCCACCGGGTTTGGTGATTCTCTACGAGAACGCCGGAGCAGGGGGCAGAGAGTTTGCAGTAACTTCGATGTTCAACAACGCGGACAAGTTCAAAATCCGGTATCTGTCCATCTCAAAGCCAATTGACGTCGTTAAAAAGGAGCTCGAAAGCGCCATCCCCGAAAGGGGCAGCGTACCTGATATTGAAGTAGTGAGCCTTGCGGACTTTTACTTCAAGGACACGCTTGTTCCCCTCAAGTGGGTTTCTGAGAGGGGAGTTGCGATCGAGCTATTGAAGGGTGAGAAGAATCTGTTTACGAAGCTCGTTGAGTTCTTTGACGGCCTTGAGAGTAACAGCTACGTTTTTTTGGACTCCCTCACAGACCTTGCCAGGGCGGCGGTGAACAGACTTGGCTGGGAGAACTTCGTTGACCTGCTGAAGGGTATAAGGGTTTACTGTATAAAGAACAACATTCTGCTAACCGCTCTCCTGACTTCGGAGGTTTTCGAGAAGGGGAAGGAAGAGGAAATGCTCGACCAGGCTGATGGAGTGGTCATTTTTGAGTGGTCAGTTGAAAAAGACACAATACTGCGTTGGATGTACTTTAGAAAGTTCCTTGGACTGCTGCCCAAGATAGAAAAGGAGAGAATTGTTAAATACTCAGTAAAAATCGATCCTGTAATAGGCTTCACGATTTCGAGGATCATGAGGGTCATGTGAGGTGGTCGGATGCTGAAGACGGGGATTGAGGGACTGGATGCAATTCTGGGTGGGGGGATTCCCGAGGGGCATATTGTTGCGGTTGTTGGCCAGTACGGAACCGGCAAGACGACGCTGGGTCTGCACTTCATCTACGAGGGCTTGAAGAATGGGGAGGCGTGCATGATTATTAGCTTTGACGAGGATGAGGAGAGCATAATTGGGGATGCTAAGAGCGTGGGAATGGACTTGACGGCCTTTGGAGACAAAGTCCACATAGTCAGGCTGGAGGCGTCGGAGGTTAAAAAAAGCCTCGAAAAGCTGGAGAGCGATTTACCTGAGATCGTCAGAAGTTTAGGAGTTAGTAGAATGCTGGTTGATTCCATAAGCGTTCTCGAGACGCTTTTCGATGATGCAGGCAGATACAGCATGCTCGCAGCTTTCAGAAAAATGCTCAAGGAAAACGGCATTACCGCAATAATTACAAGCGAGGCGGACAAATACCAGCCGAACACCTCGAAGTACGGAATTCTGGAGTACATCTGCGATGGTATGATCAGCCTGAAGGTTGTCAGGAAGAGCGAGCTCGATGAGCCCACCTTGGGGCTTGAGGTCGTTAAAATGAGGAGAGTCAAGCATTCAAGAAAGCCCAAGCCATACATCATCACCGATTCTGGAATAGTTGTTTACGAAGAAGCGGAGATTTTTTAAGCGACCAAAATTTTCTTTATCCGCTACGTAAACGCAATTTAAGCGGGGGTTGCCGAGCGGCCAAAGGCGCTGGATTTAGGGTCCAGTCCCGTAGGGGTTCGAGGGTTCGAATCCCTCCCCCCGCATGATTTAGCTCTCCCTACCTCCCTTTATAGCCCTCATTACAATCTCCTGGACAACCTTAAAGCGACCCTTTCTGATTTCCTTCCATATGAACTTTGGTCTGAGGTAGAAACGGAGGTAGCAGTACTTCAGCCAGTGAGGTGCCAACGGCTATTTTCACGGCCGAGCCGAGGAGGTATATGAATGAAGGAACAAGAGCGTATCCTCCTCCAAGCCCGACGATTCCCGTGATGATACCTATAACGAATCCTATGGTTGCTTTCGCCGTGCTTGAGCCGGGAACCTCATTTCCGGGCTTTTCGGGCATCGCCCTCTTTATCGTTCCCTCGTAAATCATCCTATGCTGACGTAGAGGAAGGCAAAGCCGAGGATGAAGTTCAGAAGCCACAGCTGGTTTGCGATGTAGAAGAAGATTATGCTCCCAACTGCAGCCCCAACCGCACCGCTTGCCGCAACAACCTTTGCAGTTGAGTAGTCCACGTTCTTCAGCCTTATGTGGCCTACAGCTCCGGAGCTTGCGGTTAAAATCACAGCCGTTATCGTCGTCCCTATCGCTACCGGCAGCGGGTAGTTGAAGAGGAATGCGAGGGCAGGGAGCATTATAACGCAGCCACCAATGCCAAGCAGACCGCCGAGCGTTCCGGCTATCAGCCCGGTAACGAAAAGCAGCGTGGCGGTTATCGGGTCCATTCAAATCACCTCACTATTAACACAGGGTTTCTGGCATGCCTCGCAACCTTCTCAGCACAGGAGCCGAGCGCATCGCCGATCTCCGCAACCGCACCACTTCCCCTCTCCGTCATCACTATCATGTCAACTCCTTCCTCCTCCGCTGTGTCGATGATTACTTTCCAGCATTTCCCTGCCTTTACAATCCTCTTCTCAACGTCGTACTTCTCAAGCGCCTTCTCCGCCTCCTTCGAGAAGTCCAGCGGAACGAGAACTTTCATTCTTCATCACCTCCCTCAAGCCATTCCAATGCTGGAGTTACGGTTGCGAAGATCGTCGAAGCTAAGGCGAACCTTGCAACCAGTATAGCTTCTCCAATCTCCCTCTCGCTCACACCCCTCCGCTTTGCAATCTTCGTGAAAACCTCTGTGCACATCTTGCTTCCCACTGCAGCTGCAACGGCAATCATTATCAGGTGCTTGTACTTCTCAGGAATGCTCTCAAGGCTCATCACGAACTGCCTCTCATCCATCTGCCTCTCCAGCCACTCCGGAGCGACCTTGGAGAATAGCTTCTGCGGCTTTGGCTCCTCGCCTATCATCTCCTCCATTTTTTGGAGTATCTCTGCGACCTTTGCCTCCTGACTACCTTCTACCATGTTTTTGTTTAGAAAGTAATAATATAAATCCTTTGTCGTTTAAAATTTAAACCAAAGAAAAACGAGAGTGTCTCCAGCGCTTTTTCTGTTAAAGAGGAGCTAATAATGGTAAAGAAAAAGGAAAAGTGTTTGCGGTCAAGCTCCTCTAATCGCTATGCCAACAGTTCTAACTCCAATAATGGCCCACGCTGCAATGAGGAACGCGTAGAGGGCAGTTGCTGCGTAGCTAAACACTGGCACGAAGTGTGAAAGCGCGATGGTTGAAAGTGTGTAGGCTGCGGTGGGGAAGACGTAGCTCCACCAGCCGAGGAAAAAGGGCATCTCTTGTCTGAGGTACCTGAGAAGAAGTAAAATGTTAACTGCAAGAGCCCACAGCCCGAATCCCCAGAGCGAAATTGATGCAATCAACGCCAGAGGAACGAGATTTGCGGAGAATATTGCTTCTGCGTGCTTTGCTATAAGCGTGAAATCAACGATCAGTATGCCTATCGGAGCGAGGAGTATGAAGTTTGTGGGTGCGAGTTCGAAAACCGGAAGTTCGTGGTTCACGAGTCTGAGAAAGAGTATCGTGGAAATGAAGAGAAACAGCATCAAACCTATTCCGAAGTAAATCAGCGAGGTAACGAAAAAGGTCTCGTTCGGTGAGTACTGCAGCAGAGCGTCTGTGACAAGTATGGTCGAGACGGGAGGGATGAACCATCCACCATGGATGTGGTGAATCTCAGCCTTAACGTTGGCGAAGAAATGGTAGGAGAGATAGACGGTGAGGACTAAAATGAGCCCAGCTCCGTAAGCGAGAAGCGGCAGGTCAAGGGGAATTCCGAGCTTCCTGTAGAGTATGGCGAGAATGACCGCTGAAATGGGTTGCAGAGGGTAGAAGTTTCCCATAACAAAATGTCCCAGTTCTGCCGCCACAACCCTCGGATATCTGATTATTTTCGCCAGCCATACTGCGGTTAGAATAACAAAGATTGCTGTAAGAAGGTAGGTCAGAACTACGCTTAGCACCGGAAAATACGGCAGCGATGCTATGGCCACTCCACCAGTCCCAAGAATCGTCGCAAACCACCCTATCTTGAACTCTTTCAGACTCATGTGGTTCAGTTTAATTTCTAAGCTTAATAGTTTTTTGCGGTTTTGAAATTAAAAAGAAAAATGGCGTGTGGTAAAGTTGTAGTGAAGTCAATCTGTAAGACTGTTGAACTCTTTGAGTGAAAAAGCTTTTCAGGAGAATGTGGTGAAGAAAAATGATGCGATGCCCAGAATGCAGCACGGAAGGATGGAGAGTTTTGCCGCTGACCGTCGGCGCACACGTTAAGGAGGGACTCTGGAGTAAAATCAAAGGGGATTTTTACTTCTGCTCTTTGGAGAGCTGCGAGGTTGTTTACTTCAACGAGCAAACGGTCTTTAGGAAGGGTGAGCTGAAGACGAGAGTGGGTGTTAAGGAACGGGAAGAACCAAAGCCGGTTTGCTACTGCAACAGGGTTACAGAGAAGATGCTGTTGGAAGCTGCCGAAAAGTTCGGAAAGGAGAAAGCTGTCGAGATCACGGGAGCAGGAAAAGGAAAATGGTGCGTCGTTACCAACCCATCCGGGAGATGCTGCCACTGGCATCTGGAGAGGCTGGGATTTCCCGTTGGAGGTGAGAAGAAAGCGGCTAAAAGAGTGGAAATTAAGCTTGACGGTCTCACATGCATGGGGTGTGTTAGCGCTGTAAAGGCGGCTCTTGAAGAGGCCGGAGCGAATGTTGTTGAAATTGGGCTGGACAGGGCTGTTGTTGAGGTTGACGAGGAAGCGGAGCTGCAGAAACTCGTTGAGGCTGTTGAGGGAGCAGGTTACTCTGCACGGCTTGAAAAGAGATGAAAGGCAGGCTTAAGGTTTGACAAGATAGACGCTAATAATCACCGGGATGCATTTCTGTCTCTGATGAAGCCATCATGCTTAGACGGGAAAAGCTAATTTAGATGCCGGGCTATAATATGCATGGAGTTCAAAGTAGAGGATGACAGGATATCCCTTTACGCTGACTCGAAAAGGGTGTCATGGGTTTTATACAGAAAGCATAGCGGGGAGATAGAGCTACTCGCAACCTTCACCGCAAAGGGGGAGGAGGGAAAGGGCTACGCCTCGAAGGTTGTTGGTGAGGCTCTTAATTATGCCAGAGGATTCGAGAAAATAAAGGTGTCGTGCCCCTACATCAAAAGCTGGATTGAAAAGCACGGCTTTGACAGAGATGTTGAATACACGAAGCTCCTTGAGTTCAAGGAAGCTGTTGAGAAGTTCAACCGCTTTCACTCCCCCGAAGCTGTTGCAGAGTTCATGAAGGAGGAGGGTGAGGTCGTTTACGTCAGGTTCACAGGCCCCTTCTGCGTGAGCTGCGGAGTTTACGACTACTTCGAGGATTTGACTCAGGATGCGGAGGTTCTGGACTATGAGGAGGTTGAAGATGGATTTATTGTTAGATACAGGCTGCTATAGAGGCCTGCAAACCCTGCCCTCACACAGTATCTCCGCCGAATTTCTCATCACGATCTTGAACGGTCTGTATTGCTTCAGCATTTCTTCGAGCAGCCTTTCCATCTCTAACCAGATTAACACCTTTTTCGAAGGTATGGAAGCTCAGCTTGTTGGACTCAGAAACCAGGGCACTTTCCATCAGCCCGCTACAAACTCTTCCTCTTTGGTGATTTACAGCCAGTTTAGCGATATTAATTCGTAAATACGAAATTCGAACATGGAAAGGTTTATTAGGGAAGAAATTTTAAAGGTAAGGGAGGTGATAGCATGGAACTGTTTCAGACTGCAGACTGGAAGAAGGAGAAGCACGTGCCAGTAATTGAGGTTTTGAGAGCTGAGGGCGGAGTTGTGGAGGTAAAGGTCAGCGTTGGGAAGGAAATCCCGCATCCGAACACAACCGAGCACCACATTGCGTGGATAGAGCTTGTATTTCAGCCTGAAGGCAGCAAGTTCCCCTACGTAGTTGGCAGGGCAGAGTTTGCCGCCCACGGGGCTTCAGTTGACGGCCCGAACACGAGTGGTGTTTACACCGATCCGGTTGCGGTGTTCGCCTTCAAAGCTGAGAAATCCGGGAAGCTTACGGCCTTCTCCTACTGCAACATCCATGGCCTCTGGATGGGAGAGGCGACGCTAAGCTTGGAGTGATTGAATGGCCAGGATGGCTGATTATGTGCGAGAGCGAATCGCTTGCAATTTTTATCTTTTCTTGAGAGCAGGCATCACTTCAGAATTGTGTGGTTCGAATTTCGTAAATTTGGATTTTTCAAAATCCAGAAAAATTTCGAAAGACTTAAGTTAGAGTTTGGCCAAGTTAAGTTATGTATGAGGATGTTGTTGGGAGGGAGCTTGAGCGTTACGGCCTTTTTTCGGCTTATGCAAAGATGGCCAAGGACGAGAGGATAAAGAAGCTCTACCAGTCCCTCGCAAGGGCGGAGGAGATTGCACTGATTTCCCTTCTCCGAAACCTGGGAAAAGACCCCTACAGGGATGCAGTGGAAATGGGGGAGAGGCTTGAGGATGAGGCAAGGTTCATGGAGGAGAAGATGAAGGAAGCTTTGGCCGAGAAAAACAGGAAGGTTGCAACGAATCTGAGATTCCTCGCGGTAATCAAGAAGAACATGTCCGAAATGCTGGAGTTTCCAGAGGACTTCAAAGCGATATACGTATGCCCCATGTGCGGATACATTGTCAAGGACGAAACGCCCGACGTTTGCCCGCTGTGCAACGCTCCTGGAGAGAGCTTTGAGAAGTTTGAGGTGATTGGAGAGTGAAGAGGTGGAGATGTAAGCTCTGCGGGCTTGTTTTCAGAGGGGATGAGCCGCCTGAAGTTTGCGGAAGGTGCGGTGCGACTAAGGAGCAGTTTGAGGAGATAAAAAGCTACAGGGAAACGAGGATGGCCAAAAGCAAAAAGTAGAAAGATATTTTATTCAACCCACTCCAAACCGAGTTCCTCCAGCTTCTCCCTGCTTGGCACACCCTCAGGCCACTTTCTGAACTCGTAAAGCTCCGAGACCTGTTTTTTCACATCAGGCACGTTTCCGGCGCTCCCGCCTTCAAGCGGCTGGAGGACTATTTCAGGCAGGGTGTCGTGCTCCGCCTTAACCCCGCACTTCACGTTGTAAACTCTCTTGAGTGTAAACATCCTCTCTCCTGCAGTGTAGATGTTCTCAACGGTGTAGTTGTAGCCCGTAACCGCCCTCAGCATCTCTGCAATGTGTCTCGGTTTGACGGGCATGAAGGCGCACATTGTGATGGCGTTGAAAAGCTCAGAGAAGTTCTGAACCTTTGCCGCAAGAATTCCTTTGCCCTCGTTGCTGAACCTGTCGTCGCTCTTTATGCCATACTCGCTAATAGTCTTTCCCATCTCGTAGAGGTACATTTGATGTGGCAAATGGCACGCCCCCCTTGGATGAGTTGCGTAAGCCGCGGCAAGGCTGCTGAAGGCTCTTGCATCGTGCATAGGTATCTCAAGCCCCTTTACATGAGCGCTCCACGCCTCCTTGCCGTACTTCAGGCCGATGAACCTCACACCCTCTGCAAGCTCCTCTCCTTTGCCTCTCCTGCAGGCGATGTCCTTAACCATCTGCTTCACAGCCTCGGCATCACCCCACTTGATGTTGAAGTCTCCAACTCCCTTCTCGGTGAGGTACATGGCAAAGGCTACGCTAACTCCAGCAGAGATGGAATCCATTCCGAGGTCGTTGACGAGGTAGTTAATCTCAATCAGCGACTCCAGGTCGTCGTTGAGCTGGAGAGCCCCGAAAGCCGCAAGAGTCTCGTATTCTGGCCCGTGAATCTGCTTTCCCTTGTGCTCAACAACCCTTCCGCACCTAACGACGCAGCCCAAACACCCATCGTTTCCCCTTAGAACCGATGCCGCCATCGCCGCACCGGAAATCTTAGTTGCCCCATCCCATGTTCCCTGAGTGTAGTATTTGATTGGCAGGTCACCAAAGCCTTCGGCGGTTTCCATGTAGCCGGAAGTTCCAAGCTGTGTGAACATGTTGCAGGTGAAATCATCCTTTATTCTCTGCAAAACCTCATCGACGACTCTGTTAAAGCCCTCCTCGTCCGCAACCTCAACCCTCTGCCTTTCTGACGGATCATAAACAACAGCAATGCCTTTCAGCTTCTTTGAGCCCATCACAGCCCCCACTCCCGTTCTTCCGGCATGCCTTGAGTTGTCAACCTGGATGCACGCGTACTTCACCAGATTCTCGCCAGCTGGGCCTATCACAGCCGTTGCGACTCTCTTCTCTCCCAAATCCTTCTCAATCTGCTCCTGTGTCTCGTAGCATCCCTTTCCCCACAAATGCTCGGCATCAAGGATTTCCGCACCGGTTAAATCTACCTTGAGAAGAACGGGCTTATCGCTCGCCCCCTCCACAATAATGCCGTCCCAGCCCGCGTATTTGAGGTAAGCGGCCAACCTTCCGCCTGAGTTGGACTCACCCCAAATTCCCGTGAAGGGGCTGCGGGCGCAGAACTCAAGCCTACTGGTTGAGGGGGCTTTTGTTGCCGTAAGCGGGCCGGTCACAATCACAAGGGGATTCTGCGGAGAAAGGGGGTCAACCTCAAAACTTCTCATGTCGTAGTGGAGCTTTACCGCATACCCCGCACCACCAATGAACTCCCTCAAATCCTTCTCCTCTGGAATGAGAGTCGAAACCGTTTTTTCGGACAAATCAACCCTCAAAATCTTACCGCAGTAGCCGTACATGCTCTCACCTCAGAAGTCAACCCTCTTTCCGTAGAATGCGTACTCAAGCAGCTTCCTCGTTTGCTCGGTGTCTGGACATCTCGGAGAGGTAATCATGCACGCATCGTTGATAGCATGGCTCCATATATCCTCAATTGCCCCAAAGTACTCCTTCTCACCAACAATGTCTGAAACCTTTGTCGGAGCCTCTATCTTCTTCATGAGGTCCATTACTTTCTCCACCATAGACTCTCCGCTCTCCAATCCAACCCTACCAGCCAGATAATCCATCATTGCCCTCGAGCCTTCATCGTTAAGGTAGAACTGCAAAACGTAGGGAAGAAAGACCGCGACGCAAATGCCGTGGTGCACCTTGAAGTAGGCTCCGAAAGCATGGCCCAAGGAGTGCACCGGCCCCACCTGAGAGTTTCCGAATCCCATTCCGGCCATCGTTGCGGCGTGGTGCATCTTAGCCCTCGCCTCCTTGTCCCCTTTGTAAGACTTCTCAAGGTTGTCGAAGATTAATTCAATTGCCTTCTCGCACATTGCATCGCTGAAGTCGTTTCTCCACGGAGCCAGAGCACCCTCGATTGCATGGGTTAGCGCATCCATTCCCGTGCCGGCTACGAGCTTGGGCGGAAGGTTTTCAACAAACCTGTAGTCGAGTATTGTTAAATCCGGTATCGCTTCTCTGTTCGCAGGAAGAACTTTTCTCTTTTCCTTGGTGTCGGTAAGCACCATTGCCCATGTTGCATCCGCTCCCGTGCCGCTGGTTGTCGGAATGGCGATGAGCTTTGCTTTCTTTTGAAAACCGAGCTCATAGAGATCTGTAAAGGGCGTGATGAACTCTGGATCGACGTCAAGCTCCATCAGTATCCTCGCCATCTTCGCAACGTCCATAACGCTGCCACCACCGAGAGCGATTATGAGCTGCGCATCAAGCTCTCTCGCCACTTTTGAGCATTTTAGGGCAGTTTCTATGCTCGGCTCCGGCTCTACCTCGTCGAAAACCTCTATTCTCTCCGCCTTGAGATTTTTCTTTACCTCCTCAAGGTAGCTCATCTCGCTCAGAACCTTGTCAGTTACAATCAGCACCCTCTCTGCTCTCTCGCTCTGCAGGTGCTCAATGGCATCGTCACCGAAAACTGTCTTTGGTACAACAAACCACCACATGATGAGAGGATGATTGAACAATATAAAATGTTTTTCAATGTTCATTTTGTCATTCTTTCACTTTTACACGAAACATTTTTTAATTTTAAATACCGAAATCTTCTGATGCCCACTCTTCGCTTCAGCTTCAAAAAGAAGGAGGATGAAGTTCCAAGAAGAACTGCTGTTTTCGAGATAATAAAAAAAGGTGCAAAGGAGGAGTTTCTCGGTGAGGAAACCTATAGAACACTCTCAAAGAGGCTTTCGCAGGAATTTGAACCTCCTGAAGGGTGGATTGAGGTTGAGGGTTATCCCGTTTACGGCAGATTCGTAATCTCAAGCGTTCACATCCTCTATAATGAGGAAGATAACGAGTTCATTTATCACGTCAACGAGCCCAAGCTGAGTGAAGAGGAGGAGAAAATTGTCAAGAATGTGATCGGCAGGCTTGAGTACTATGCCGCAAACCCCAAGGAAATTGGGGACAAAGTTGGAACGCTCAAAAAGAAAATAGATTCCATCCTTGAGGCTTACAGAGTAAACCTTGAAGGTTCGGATTACTTCAGAGTTCTTTACCACATTTTCAAGCGAACTATCCTTTACGGCAAGATAACACCCATAATGTACGACCCGATGATCGAGGACATTTCATGCAACGGATACGGCAAGTACATCTACATCTTCCACCGCAAGTACACAAACCTCCGCACCAACGTCATCTTCGACGATCCGGATGAGCTTGACAGCTTCGTTGTCAACCTCGCCCAGAAGTGCGGAAAGCA
>LDZQ01000374.1_pt1 | contig 74108 bp, 78 predicted proteins | sample 615361 | NCBI WGS metagenome assembly LDZQ01 (sample SAMN03408297, study PRJNA278302) | terrestrial metagenome | isolation source: oil reservoir sample I2 | place: USA: Alaska, North Slope, Ivishak formation | collected 2013 | reverse complement strand
AAGGATTTCGCTATGAGAAGGATAGTGGACGGCCTGGTTATTCTCGATGTGTCCGACGAAGACCCACGAATCGACGCTTTAACTGAGCTCGGTTTCCCCTTTGTTGTTATCGGAAGGCCCAATCATAGACTTTCGTATCTGTGGGTGGATACTGAAAACGAAGAAGGAGCTCGCAAGTATGACTCCGCTGACTCCAAAGACAAAAGAAATAGTGGCAGATCCTGCAAGGGCGAATTCCAGAGAAGAAGCAAAAAAAATTCTTTGAAGAAATGCTCAAGAAGGCTTTTAAGGAGATTGCTAGGGTTTTAAAGCCAAATGGCATTGCCACAATTGTCTATACACACAAATCCACATCTGGCTGGGAGACGCTGATAAATGCTTTGCTTGACTCAGGGCTTATCCCAACTGCCTCATGGCCCATTGACACGGAGATGAAGGCAAGGCTCTTAGCAAAAGGAAATGCCGCCTTATCTTCATCCAAATATTTTGTTTGCAGAAAAATGGAGAGAAAGGAGACGGGCTGGCTAAATGAGGTCAAGGATGAGATAAAGAAGCACATTACAAAGAAGCTTGAAAAACTCTGGGAAGAAGGTGTAAGTGGTGCCGACTACTTTATAGCAGCAATAGGCTCAGCAATTGAGATATTTGGAAAATACAAAAAGATAATATATGAAACAGATTTTAAAAACAAAACCCTAGGGAGAAAATCCCTCTTTACATCCCACATAGTTAATATGAAACCAGAATTGAACCGAGAATAATCGCTTCAACAGGTATGGCATTAACAGCGATAAGCCTTTCACTCTTTACTTTTTTGAACGAGAAAACAGGGCTGGAATTTATCATTGCTAATTTAACTCTTCTTGGTTCTGGACTTGCTCTTTTCTCCTCTCCCAACACAAATGCAGTCATGAGTTCTGTTGAGCGGAAATTCTATGGAGTAGCATCGGCCACGCTTGCAACAATGAGATTGGTTGGACAAACACTCAGTATGGGCATAACTATGATGATATTTGCCCTGTACATCGGGAAAGTGCAAGTCACTCCTCAACACTTCCCTCTTTTTTTAACCAGTGTGAAAACTGTATTCTTCATCTTTGCAGCTCTATGCTTTGCTGGCATCTTTGCATCACTTGCAAGAGGAAAGGTTCGACAATGTTAGAAACACTCCGTACATTCCCTATGAAAATATGGTTACCCAACGAATACAATTCATCCTTTTAGACCTGTAAGAGCTATACCCTTTATGAAGTATCTCTGTGCGAACAGGAAGAACACAAGAATGGGTGTTATGACGACACATGAACCTGCCATCTGTATTCCAAGGTTTTCTCCGTACTGACCAGCAAGCACCGAGACGGCCACAGGTAGAGTGTACATTCTTTCATCCTGCGCGATGATCAACGGCCAGAGAAAGGAGTTCCACGAACCTGTGAATGTGAAAATGGCTATGGTCGTGAGAGCAGGTTTTGAAAGAGGAAGAATTATCCTGAAGAAAATGAAACTCTCTCTGGCTCCGTCCATCTTGGCCGCTTCGATCAGTTCATTTGGTATGGTCATTATGAACTGTCTCATGAAGAATATGTTGAAGGCACTGGCTACTCCCGGAAGAATCAATCCAGCGTAGGTGTTCAAAAGCCCGAGCTGTCTCAAAAGCAAGAACACAGGGATCATGGTCATCTGTCCCGGTACCATAAGAGTTGCCAGTATCAGAAAGAAGAGTTTGTCTCTGCCTTTGAATCTGAACTTCGCGAAGGCGTAACCCGCCATGGAGGAAATGAGTAACGACAGAAAGGTGATGGAAGAAGCAACTATGACCGTGTTCATAAAGGGCCGTCCAAAATTGATAGAAGCGAAAAGTTCTCTATAGTTTTCCAGAGCGGGCTCTTTTGGTATCCAGCGAGGTGGAAGAACAAAAATCTCCGCGGGTGTTTTGAAGGATGTGGAGATCATCCACAGGAACGGAAGAATCATAATAGCTGCCATGATGAATAAGAATCCATGAACCGCTATCTCCTGCAACCACGATGATTTTCTTTTTCGCACTTCCAATCACCTCTATTCTCGCTCAGCAAGTTTCAGTCTCAGCAAAGTGAGGGCAGAGATCATCAAAAAGAGAACCACTGCGATGGAAGATGCGTAACCCAGCTTGAAGAACTTGAATCCCTGTCTGTACAGATACAAAACTATTGAAAGCGTCGAGTTTAAAGGTCCTCCCTGCGTTAGCATGTACGGTTCTTCGAACAGTTGAAGGTAACCTATGATCATCATTGTGGTCACAAAGACCATGGTTGGCCTGAGCATGGGAAGGGTTATGTACCAGAACTTCTGCCAGGATGTAGCACCATCGAGCTCAGCTGCCTCGTAGAGGAAATCCGGCATGTTCTGTAACCCTGCCAGAAAAAGGATTGCGTTGTATCCCACTGCCTTCCATACAACCAGCATGATGACAGAAGGCATGGCCCACCTGGGATCTCCCAACCAGTTCGGACCTTTAATACCGAACAGACTCAGAAACCAGTTCAGCAGTCCATAACTCGGATTCAGAATCCATGACCAGACCACGGCTATTGCCACCGTGTTGGTTATGAAAGGCAGAAAAAAGCTTGTTCTGAAAAAGCTCTTGAATCTGGTTTGTTCTCTGTTCAAAAGTACTGCACACGTGAGGGATAAAACCACAGTTACCGGCATTGCCACCACAAGGCAATAGAATGTATTCATCAGTGCTTTCCAGAAGAGTTCATCTTTGAAAAGTTCGATGAAATTTCGAAGTCCAACGAGTTTTGCTCGACTCCAGTCTGTCATGGCAAAAACGTTGAAGTCTGTAAAACTCAGATAAAAAGACGCAAAGATGGGAATAATCAAAAAGACCATAAGGAGTATAAGCGCTGGTCCAACGAAAGTCAGAATCCAGATCCAGTTTGTTTTCATGAGTTTCTCCTCCTCAATAAAAGGAGCCCCCGCGGGGCTCCGCAGTACTTTCTCGTTACTTAACGATCTTTTCGATATCCTTTTTCAGCGCCTCTGCAGCTTTTTGTGGAGTTTTCTTTTTGTAGATAACTTCCTCTACTCTTCTTGATATCGCATTTGCGATCTCTTCCCACTGTGGAATGTTTGGAGGTGATTTAGCGTCTTTGAGCTGTTCTCCAAAAACCTTCATTATCGGATCATTTGCCAGTTCAGGATACTCCCACACCGACTTAACTGCAGGTAGTGAACCGACTATCTCATACCACTCCAGTTGATTTTCTGGCCTTGTCATGAACTCTATGAACTTCCATGCAAGATCTTTGTTCCTGGAGGTGTTGAAGATCACCCAGTTGGAGCCTCCCACAAAAGAGGTTCTGGTTTTCTTTTTGGGCATCAGGGCTACTGACCATTTTCCTTTTATCTCCGGGGTTTGCTGGTCTATCATGTTCACCATCCATGGACCCGAGAAGAATATGGGTACTGCTCCTGAAGCAAAATCCTGGAATAGATTTCCTCCGCCCATAGGAGCCAGTTCTTCCCAGAAGAATCGTGCGTAATATTCGATGGCTTCAACGAACTCTGGATCGGTCACTCTGACGTTTCCTTTTTCATCGAATATCCTTCCACCAGCTTGCCATGCAAAGGGCATGAACTCGTTTCCGAACACACCCGTGTAAAGCAACGAAACTCCGTACATGTTTTCTCCTCTGGCAGCAAGTTTCTTGGCAGCATCGTAGAGTTCTTCCCAGGTTTGTGGTGCATGGTCATATCCGACTTCTTTCAGAACGTCTGTTCTGTAAAACATCACCCGGACATCCACATACCATGGTATTCCGTAGATTCCTCCGTTGAGTTCTACCGTCTGCCAGGAACCTTCGAAGAAGATGTCTTTGCTTATGAAGGAATCACGCATGTATGAACTGAGCTCTTCAAAGACACCCATTGAACCAAAGGGAGCCATCCAAGTTGTTCCCATCTGTGCCAGATCGGGGAGCTGCATACCGGCAATACCTGTGAGTATCTTGTCGTATGCAGCCGACCACGGTATAGCCTGGATTTCCACTTTTACACCGGGATTTTCTTTCATAAACTTTTCTGCCATGACGTTGAGATTCTTTGCTTCTTCTCCCATAGCCCATATTTGAAGCGTTCTCTCAGCGAAGGAAAAGGTTATCAGTGCGAAAATCAGAAAAAGTATCAGAGAACCCCTTTTCATTCTCATCCACCCCCCTTTACTCAGAAAACCTTAGAGTTCCCCAAACTTCCGGTCGAGCCCAAACGTCAGCCACAGGAACCCAAGAAAGAATGTGCTCCCGGACGTATTCACCCAGTTTTGCATCTCTCTTGTTGGAGTTGTGAATAGTATGACAGAATCCTATCTCCAGACCCTTTCTTGGTGTGATACCCAGGTACTTGAACGGTATCGCCACTTCAATGATGTAGCCATTCTCGGTCTTGGAAGAGGCTACTTTCACTTCTGGAGCCACCTTTGAAATGGGTCCAGGGTTAGCGTCTTCATGACGGACAGCCTGTACATTTCCTTCTGTGTCGAAAGGCAACACAGCCAGTTTGAAAATACCAGCTTCGGGGTTAGCCCGTGACGGATCCAGATAGAATTCGATGGAATCTGTTCTGTAGAATGCTCCAAGATCACCGGGTGTAATGTTTACCACAACGTATTCATCAAACACCTGAGCTGCGAGGTAGAGATTTTCATCATCCCAGGCAACATAGAAATGACTGTGAAGTATCTGGGACCTTTTGTCAGCGGGTTTTATACCTGGCACTCGTACGTTCATATCTTCATCCACCACGTTGTAAGGTACACCTTTCCAGTCTTCCAGATTACCATCCACTGCTATTCCTTTTACTTTTGGTGCAATGACGACTTTTTCGGACGGCTGGGAAATCATCTCCTGATACTTCTGACGGTACCACGGTGTGACAGCATAATCTGAAACCTTGTTGACAAAACCGATCTTTTTAAGAGCTTCCTGGATGTATTTGTTCTTCATGAAGTACTTCCATACAAATTCTGTTCTGTAGTTTTCGATCATCAGTAGAATGTCTCCCTGGTCTATTCCTACGTGTTGATCCGAGAACCAGTTAGCATCTACGTTGAATCCACTGACAAATCCATATCTACCCCAGACTAATGGGCCGTATTTTTTCAGCATTCCCCTGAGCGCTTTCATTGAGAGATCAGGAGTGAAGACTATCGAAGAAATGGAGCTGTATGGAGCAACTGTGCCATCGTGATTTCCTTCAGATGCACCGTAATGTTTGTAACCAGCGGGTCCATCACAGGCGCTAAGTCCCCATATATCGAGGTCGTAAGTCTTGTACTTGAACCTGTTCATCACACAGAAGAGGTAATTGTATCTGGTGGCTACTCTGGCGTTGTTGAAGTAATTGGCGTACTTGTCCTCTTTGTCCCTGAAATCAACCCAGATGCTGGGATACTGGTAAACAAAGAGAGACTCGGTGGGACAGGAGATGTAATTTTCGTAGACGGGTCTGAGAATCTTGTCCCATGACTCTGCCGGTATAGGATACGTTGGAGAACCGATTGCAAGGATGTAGGCGAGTATTCCCTCGTTGAAAGAGTCCCACTTTGCGTTGAGGAAACCTCCCTCTGGTTTCCATCCCATGTAGAGTGTGCCATCTTCTGCCAGCATCCACTGCCAGTTTACGTTTCTGTAAAGCTGATCCGCAAGCCTTTCCACTTCCGTTCCTTCAAAGTACTCTCCGGCAAAGAGTGCACCCGCCACCAGCAATGCTGTGTCTATAGAGGAGAGTTCACAGTTCCAGACTCTTTTGCCTGTGTTCATGTCAACAAAATGATAGAAGAATCCGTTTTTGCCTTCTACCCTGCCTTCCACGAAGGTCTTCAGTGTGGTCAGAACTCTTTCATAACCTTCATCGTAGCTTATCCATCCTCTCTCTATAGCTATTGGAATCGCTGTGAGTGCAAACCCTACAGCAGCGATGCTACTCGGTGAATCTTCGGTGCTCCTGTCCTTGACCAGTCCGTTTTCTGGATTTGCCTCGTACCAGAAGTATTCAAAAGTCTTTCTCTGAACGTACTCCAGCAGTTCTTCGTCACTCATCTGGAGCATCTTCTCAACTTCTTCTTTGATCTTCGGATCGGCCATGGACATGCGTTCCTCAAGTGTTAGAACTTTGGTTTTTTCTGTGTATATTCCATCGATGTAGAAGGCTTCCTTGAGAGGTATTTTCTGGTTGCTTTCGTCAAAACCGGCGAAAGCAAGATAGACCATGTACTTTCCATCAGGATCCAGATTTTTCATGGCTCCTGCTATTTCAAAGCTTATCTGATTCCAACCCTTGTCAACGTTTTTGGCGTCTGCAAAGACTCCACCAACCCATTTCCATTCCGTTGTCACATCTGCCATTCCAAGGAAGTACATGGTAGGGATTGTACTCATCTCGGAAGGTATGTAAACACTCATCCTGACAATGTTGCCCTGAATCCACTTTTCTACGTTTTCTCCTTCCAGTGGAAGCGCCACTTTGGTTTCAATTGCCTCGCCGCTGGGTATGATCTTCATGGATCTGAGTCCCTGAGCTACATACTTGTCACTGAGCTCGAAAACTGCTCCGGTGTTGTCATTGTTGTACTTTGAGATTTCCTCTTTGGTTTCCATCGGGAATATGTAGAGTCTAAGCTTCTCTTCTTCTGTAGACATGGCCACGAAGTGATCCACATAGAATGGATCCACCATCGGTACTTTTTTGTTTCCTTCGTCAAAGTCTATGAAGGCAAAGTAAAGCATGTACTTTCCATCTGTGGAAACTTCTTTCATTTTGGGAGAGAGTTTGAAGGTTACCACGTTCCATCCTCGCTTTGATTGGGTCTCAGAAAAGACTCCATCAACCCAGGACCAGCCATCAGTTACATCTGCCATACCAAGAAAGTACTTGTCCGGGTAGGTTTTTGTGTTTTCTGGAATGAAGACTGCAATCTTCAGTAAATCGGACTCAGCCCAACTTTCCAGTACCTCACCACTCAATTGAAATGCCAGCTTGGTCTCGTCTGCTTTTCCAGATGGCGTCACTTTAACGGAATACTTCCCGGAGAAAACATACTCATCGGTTAGAGAAAACCTGGTTCCAGTGTTGTCATCACTCAGTCCAGCGACACTTTCCATTTCGTTTACCACGGTGAGTGACATTCCAAAAGTGGCTAACACAAGTAGTAACAATAACAACGCTTTCCTCACTTCAATCACCCCGCTTTAATAAATGATTTGCACCCGGTTGTTTCCCTCACAATAGGGAATTAAGTTTCCTTCCAGTTTCTTTCCGTTGAAGAGAATTTCTTTGAACTCATGAAGTTCCTTACTTTCGGGATTGATGATCTCCAGAGTGTACTGTCCTCTGCGAATGGTGAATGTGATTGTTCCCTCTTTCCATCTCTTTTTCGTACAGGGTGAGAACAGAATACCATCTTTTGTGGGTTTTATGCCCAGGTAGCATTGGATCAACAGTCTGTACAGCCAGCTTGCAGATCCGGTGTACCATGTCCATCCAGCCTTACCGCTTTTTGAGGAAAGGGGTCCGTCACTGTTACCGGGTGTGACGTAAGGTTCTGCCTTGTAGACAACTGGATCTTTGTAATATCTGAGAATCGGTGATAGGGTTTGATAGACTCTCTCTGCAAGCTCGCAGTCTCTCAAGAGCCATGCTGACCAGAGCGTCCAGGTAGCGGCGTGTGTGTATACACCACCGTTTTCCCTTGTTCCAGGTGCGTATCTTGTTATGTACCCGATTTTTTCATCCACTTCGGTGAAGGGTGGATAGAGAAGTAGTGGTCCGTAATCTGTAATCAGTCGCTCTTTTACCTTTTCCATTGCTTTCTGGATCTTTTCATCGTCTGTTATCTTGGAGATCACAGCCCAATTCTGTGGATTCAGGAATATCCTGTTGTCTTCTTTGCCTCCGATGATCTTTCCGTCATCTGAAGTTGCCCTGTTGAACCATTCACCATTCCAGGCGTGTTTGTTGAAGGATTCTCTGATCTTCTCCATGGACTCTTCAAGCCATTTCCTTTCGTCTTCGTCCAGCTCAAAGAGTGTTAGAACTCTCTTCAGGATGAAGTACAGGAATTCACTCAGCCAGAAGCTTTCTCCTTTTCCTTCTTGCCCCAGTCCATTCAGTCCATCATTCCAGTCTCCTCCGAAGATCAGAGGAATTCCTCTTTCGGAAACATTTTCAAGAACCGATCTGATACTTCTGAAACAGTGTTCTTTTATGGTTGCCTGTTCTCCTTCCAGAAACGGTACGGTTTCGTACAGGATCTGTGTGTCACCGGTGTGTTCTATGTACTCACAGACTACGAATACAAGCCAGAGAAGATCATCCGACCATCTTTCAGATGGAGAGCCATTGCTGAACGGCAGCCACCAGTGCTGGACGGTTCCATCCTGCCTTTGATGAGCAGCATGGAGAAGGATCTGTTTTTGTGTGATGGAAGGATCCAGCCATAGACCTGCCAGACTGTCTTGAAGCTGATCTCTGTAACCGAACGCCCCTCCTATCTGATAGTACGCAGTTCTTGCCATCAATCTTCCGGCTATTGCCTGATAGGGCAACCAGGTGTTCAGGAGAAATTCCACATCCTTGTCGGGAATGTTCACCCTGAATTTCTTCAGAAGGTTCTGCCAGTAACTTTGTACTTTTTCGATCTGGGATTCACAGAACGATTCATCCTGGAAATGTGCAGATAAATCCAGCGCCTCTTTTTCGTCTTTGGTTGCTCCAAGGAAGAAGTAAACTGTTTCCTTTGACAGAGGTGCCAGGCTGACTCGAACCTGTATGGCGTTTATTCCATCGATGTTTCGTCCGGCTGTGTTTTTACATTGTCCCTTCTGGACAGCAACAGGATTTTTCAGATCTCCGTACATTCCAAAGAATTTTTCTTTGTCTGTCTCATAGGAAGCAACTTTTCTGCTTGTTGAGTGGAACAGGATGAAGGGATAAGAATCATTCCAGCTCTTTGGTCCAGCGGTCCACATGTATTTCTTGGAAATCAGTGTGTTCTTGGAAAATTGAGTTTCGAAAAAGAGCTTGTGGAATTCTCTGTGCACGTCCGAAACGGTTCCCATGTTGAGTTCAAAATACGAGAAAATTGAAAGGTTCAAAGGCTTGTTTGTTTTGTTTTCCAGTTCCAGCTTGAGAATTTCCACGTCGTGATCGATAGAAACTACGGCCGTTGTTTTCACAGAAAACTTTTCAAAAGATGTGTGGAAGACCACCGTTCCTGGTGAATAAACAACGGAATAGTCTCCATTTTTCTTCAATGGCTGGAAGGTGCTAGAAAAGATTTCCCCTGTTTCTTCGCCAAGGATATAAAAGTACTTTCCGTAATTGTCGTGCACCAGGTCCTGAACCCATCTTGTAAGCATGCTTTGGGAAGCATCGATGTAAAAGGAGTAACCACTTCCTGCCTGAGAATACACAGCTCCGTACCTGCCGTTTGTTAATACGTTGATCCATGGTGCAGGCGTTCGAACATTGGTTACAACGAAATCTCCATTTTCAGTGAAGTAGCCGTATTTGGTTTCAAAGTGTTTCACCCCTCTCCCTCCTTCTGTTATTGTGGAACCGGTTCCCTACATCTCACACAAAAAAGATCTCGGTCGTTATTTTTTCAAATCAACAACCACACGATTTTCTCACTACCAGCTGAGTTTGAAGCATGATTTTCACAGGATCCTTGAAGACATCTGGATTGTTTATTCTTTCCAAAACTCTCTGAGCGGAAATCTTTCCCACTTCGTACATAGGCTGGTGAACTGTGGTTAGAGGAGGATCTATGTAAGCAGACCAGAAGGCATCGTCAAAACCCACAACAGCTATGTCTTTCCCAATCTGTATTCCTTCTTTTTTCATTTCCTCTATGATTCCCAAAGCCATTTCATCGTTGGCACAGAAGATAGCTTCCAATTTGTTCAGCTTTTTTCGCAGTTCCTGAAAGACCTTTCTTCCACCTTCGAATGTGAAGTCTGAATTGAAGACCAGAAGATCATCGCAGCACAGGTTGTGTCTTTTCAATGACTCCACAAAACCCTGGAAGCGTTGTTCACTATCATCACTGACCTCAGGTCCTTTGACGAAGGCAATTCTCTTATAGCCATGCACTTCCACAAGATGATCTACCATGCGGGCGCTACCGGACAAGTTATCCACCATTACACTGTCGATTCCAAAGTCCTGAAAATCTTTCAACAGAAACACAATGGGAATCTTGCTCTCCGAAAGCTTGTGAACGGTGGTTTTATCAACGGTTGGGTCAAACACTATGGCTCCATCTACTCTTTTCTCTCTGATCATGGAAAGGTATCTCTTTCTTGCCTGCTTTACATCCTGTCCGGAATCCAGAATGGTCAACAGAGTGAAATATTTTTTGGCAGATAGTACCTCTTCCACACCCCTGATGACTTCACCGTAAAATGGCCCGGATGTTGAAGGAAGCACAAGGCCTACAGTAAAGGTTTTTTTCTTGCTCAAACTCACAGCTTTTGAGTCAGGAACGTAGTCGTACTTTCTTATAATCTCCAGGATTCTACGCTTTGTCTTTTCAGAAACGTATTCACTGCCATTTAATGCTCTGGAGACTGTTGATTTGGAAACACCTGCCAGTTTGGCGATCTGTGAAATAGTGAGCTTCAAAAACATCACCCCGAGGAAATATGGAACCGGTTCCACACATAAATATATTCCTTCGAACAGGAGACAGTCAAGTCTGAAAAAATGGAATTAACTGGAAGGAGAGACAATTAAAACGGATTATGAGCGAATAATGTTGAAATACTCATTTATTTTCTGGAGGACCTTCAGTTTTCCTCATCTACCGTCAAAATCTCATAAAACAGTGATTTTATATCTGTCGACAATTCTTTACACTCAAATTTTTGCTAATTCATTCAGAACTTCCTGAATATCCGGGAGTTCCCTGATAGGATAAATTTTCATCCAGACTATTCTTTGTTCCTCATCCATTATAATGTTGGCTCGCTCAGAAAATCCTTCTTTTTCCCGGAAAATGCCATACGCTCTGGCCACTTCACCGTGTGGCCAGAAATCAGCCAAAAGAGAAGTTTTTTCAATACCCAAACTTTCTGCCCAGGCTTTTTTACAGGGTACACCATCCACACTGATTCCTACGGCTACAGCATTCAACTTTTGAAAATCCTCGAAGAGTTCTTCCAGTGATTGCATCTGTTTTGCGCAGATAGAGGTCCATGCCAGCGGATGAAAGGATAAAAGAATTTTTCTTCCTTTGTAACTTGATAGATTGAATTCCTTCCCGTTTTGATCTTGAGTGTAAAATTTGGAGCCTTATCTCCTGTTTTGAGTTGAGCCATCTTTCCACCTCCCTATCTATACTCAGTATACCCGTTATCGTAATCTTTTCTTTCTTGTGGAAAATAAGGCTTTTTCTATGTACAGAAGTAAAATGTATCAAATTAAAACTGTTGTTAAGTTATACATCCAATTAACAAATACTGGCTATAGTTTAACCAAAAATTCATTGTCGGAAACATTTTTTTAGAGATAAGTATGAAAGAGAGAATTGTATTGTAGATTGAAATTAGCTTCCTGCAGGCTATGCTGGGCTTCCGAATCCGTTCTTGTAAAAAAAGAATTCTGGGCTGTAAAATTAATGTTTGCCCTTTGAAAAGAAATCCAAACCGCGATGTTCCTTACCTTTATGTAAGGACATTGAAGCTGGATGATGAAACCGGATTTATCAGCATTCTTCTCAAGGCCGAAAACGTGGAGGCTGTTACAGACAAATTTGTCTCTCGCTTCGCCTCCTCTTCAATCTTCCGGTTGGTCGTGCTTCCTGTTGAGGCAACGTTTCCTTTACCAGCCCAACAATCAGGTGAGAAAACAACTGAAGGAGAGGCTGAGGAGAGCAAGGCTAAAGCCGAGAGAATCAGCCGGGAGGAACTTTACGAGGACATTGCCCAGGCAGGCCGTTTTATATCCACGTATCTTGAGATGGTTGCTCTTTCAACTATAGTGGCATCTGTTGGCTTAATTCGAGGTGATGTAGCAATTATCATCGGTGCCATGGTCATCGCTCCACTTCTTGGCCCCAACATAGCGCTGTCACTCGCGGTCACTCTTGGTGACTTAAATCTCACGAAAAACTCGCCTAGAGCCATCGGTGCTGGAGTGGCCACATCTCTGACAATTTCCATGCTGATTGGCATTCTGCTGCACACAGACTCTGTTGCTTCAGAAATTGCGGCGAGGGCACATTCAGGCATTGAGGACATCTCGCTGGCACTGGCAGTAGGGACTGCGGAATCGCTGGCATTTACGACCGGTGTTTCTGCCGTGGTCGTGGGCGTTATGATATCGGTAGCACTGCTTCCCCCTCTCGTCGCTGCTGGTATCCTAACTGGAGCGGGACACTTCGAGATGGCCATGGGGGCGTTTGCACTTTTTCTGACCAACATCACATGCATTAACCTTGCTGCTATTGCGACGTTTCTCCTTCAGAGGATGTCCCCCAGGACATGGTGGGAGGCAGCCCGTGCAAAGCATGCTACGCGTCTTGCGGTAACGGCGTGGGTTCTAATGCTTTGTTTGTTGTTCTTTTTAATTTTCTTTGGCTTCGGAAAGGGGAGTTGAGTTTGTATAAGGAGGGATTAAAAATGTCGGTGTTCGGGAAAATCAGGCGCGCTGAAAAGGCGGGCTTACCACCCGGATCCGTAATTTTTATCGGTGAGCAGAAAACGGAATTTGCGCGCATTGACGTTATCGACTTTAACGAAGCCCAGCTTAATGAAGTTCGCGATGCTTCCATAGACCAATGCGTGGAGATGGCAAGAAACCCTTCCACCGTAACATGGATTAACGTAATTGGCCTGCATGATACCAATTTAATCAGGAAATTGGGCGAATCTCTCGGTTTACATCCACTAACAATGGAGGACATTGCCAATACCACACAGCGGCCAAAGGTCGAGGAATTTCCGGGATACATCTACATGGTGCTCAAGATTATCCGCTATGAAGAAGTAACAAATCAGATGGAAGTGGAGCAAGTAAGTTTGGTCATCGAGGAAAACTACGTAGCTTCCTTTCAAGAAGTGGAGGAGGACGTGTTCAATCCGGTGCGGGAGAGAATCAGAGCATCAAAAGGCCGCATCCGCTCCATGAAATCCGATTATCTGGCCTACGCACTCATGGATGCCGTTGTGGACAGCTATTTTCTGGTCGTCGAACACATCGGGGATAAAATCGAAGAACTTGAAGAAAAAGTTTTATCTGATCCGAATCCCGCTATCTTGCAGGAGTTGCACCGTCTCAAAAGAGGTCTTTTAGACATCCGCAAGTCCGTCTGGCCTTTGCGTGAGGAGATTGGTTCTCTGATAAAGAGCGAATCTACGATAATCCGTGCAGAAACAAAGGTGTACTTACGAGACCTCTATGACCACGTTGTCCAGATCATCGACATGGTGGAGACCTTCAGGGATATTCTGAGTGGTATGCATGATCTCTATCTGTCAAACATCAGCATCCGCATGAACGACATAATGAAGACACTGACGATCATCGCCACAATCTTCATACCGCTGACGTTTATTGCTGGTATTTACGGCATGAACTTCGAGTACATGCCCGAACTAAAGTGGAAATGGGGATACTTTTTCGTCTGGGGTGTTATGATCACCATTGCCATTGGTATGGTGATTTATTTCCGAAAAAAGAAGTGGCTGTGAAGCAGGAACTGGATTTCGAATAAAATCAAAAAAGTGAAAAGTCTTGATCATTTTTGAAGTTCCAGAGGCAAGATTTTAGATAGCTACAAATGGAGAAGGACCTCATGGAGGGATGCTTATAGACAACACCTGGAACGGAATGGTTATATCACGACACGAATACGGTCCTGAAACTGGGCTTAAACTTTACGAACCCGCATCATATATAGGCACTGGAACTCAGATGCTGGAGATTGTATATTGAGAACTTCTTCTTTGGGTGAAACATTAACTCTTTTGTACTCTAATAGCCTACAGAAAACCTTTGAGCCCTTCTGCTACTTTCCCATTCTTTATCTGTTTCATGGTTATCTCCAGTATAGCAAGGGGCTTTCCTGCGATTTCAGCCATTTCATCGAAAACCTTTTCATGACCACCAAGGGCAGAAGTGGCAAAGAAAGCTACTTTTCCAAAACATCCGTGAAAGCGTAAAAGATAAGCCCTTACAGGGCTTGACATTCGACCTGCCCAAATCGGTGTTCCTATTATGACAAGTTCATAATCACCTGGATCGCATTTTGGTTCAGCTATAGGTGGGATCTTTTTTGAGTGCTTCGTATCCTGAGCGAAGAAAACCAAGAATTCCCCTGCGATTTGTTTTACCCTCGATAACTTCAAGATCAGCTTGAAGCTCATCAGCGATCTTTTTGGCTCCAGAAAGTGCGTTTCCAGTCCTTGAATAAACAACCACAAGCGTTTTCATAGGATTTGGCCTCCTTTTAGAAACTTCCATTTGCTTGACTCTGGATCACTCTGAGATAGGAAGGGCTGTTTTGTGAGAAATAGTCTGTATAACTTAAATTGGCGAATATTAATATCTACGATTTAGACTACGATCTGAATTATATGTTTACCTATGGTAAACGGGTTCATCAAAGTGGAAGGTACATCTAAGAGTGTCTCAGAAACGTATAAAGTCTCTCTCAGCAGAGTCGTATTCTTCTCTGTTATGAGCTGAACAAAACTGCAGCCAGAATCTAGAACAAAACCACGTGTATCCTGCGCTGGCAAGCAGCATCAACATCCATACTCATTCCAGTTAAAAACCAGGAACATGAGAAGATCGTCACGTCAGAGTGTCAGCCACTCTGCCATCCTTGGCGAAGATTTGCCCGGAAAGTGTGCTCTCATGAAGAGGACAGCTAGAGTTTCTCGTGGTGCTTTTCTCCATTCTTAAAAGGACCGGTAGATCCTCTCGCCGGATCGCGACAAACTCATCTTCTCGCCCTTGGATCTTCGACACATTTCCAGAGATAGAGTAAATTGAACATTCCAATCACGCCTGTCAAGAAGAAAGGAACAGCGTACCCAAAGTTATCGATCAGCTTTCCGCAGATGAGTGGTGCTACAAACGAGAAGGGTGAAGTCATAAAATACAGCGAACCCATGTAGAGTTCTTTGCGCTTGTTCGAAGTCATGTCCAGCGTGATCGCCATGCTTCCAACGTTGTTCGTTGTGTTCACAACTCCCATGAGGGCGTATACAACGTAGGCCTGCTCTACTCGCTCAGAAACCAGAGCGAGGAGGATCGCCAAAGCGTAACAGACCTTGCTCAGCATCAGATTCAACTTGTGCCCCTTCTTGTCACCGATTGGTCCAAAGAGGAATGAAGAGACACCCTGGGAGGCGAGAACAACCGCTGTGAAGACTGCGGCTGAATCGTCGGGGAGTGAGAGCTTCTTGAGAAGGTAAACCGTCATAAAGCCACCTGAGCTGAACATGAAACTACTGATGATCCTCTCTATCAGAAAGTTCCTGAAGTTCTTGTCCGAGAAGACGAACTTCATCTTTTTTATGTAGTCGAAGACCGGTTCGCTGTCGTAGATCCGCTCGTCTGGCACTTCTCTCGTCAGCGACAAAAAGAGAAAAGACAGCATGAAGAAGATAAAACCGGTCAAGAACACGTAGGCAAAATTCCTCGGAAACGGATGTTCAGCGAGTAAACGCCTCGCAATTAACGAGCCACCTATCCCCATCAGTGCTCCAAGACCACTTCCCACGGCAAAATATGTTCCCCTTCTGCGCGGGTCAATGACCTTTTCTATCATGCTCATCCACGGTGGGCCCAGAAAGCCCATGGCAAAGATCGCAACGCCCATCGTCACAATAGAAAGATAAAGGGCAAGCTTTGTAGAAAAACTGACCAGATACAGGCTGATGAGTGCGATCAATAGATAAGGGACTCGCTCCAGCATTGTCACCTTGAGCACGAGACTCAGTTTTTTAGCTGAACGCTCCGCGTACTTGGCTCCCCAGATCGCCGGTATGCCCCAACCCAGATTCGTTATCGCTGAGATCAAACCAAGTTCGATGTTGGATGCGCCAAGGTTCTTGGCGAAGACCGGGAAAATCGTAAAGACGGAGCCGAAGGTCATGCCGACGCTGAAAAACGCGTTGTCGATCGAATTGACAATGAAGTTCCAGCGATAATCCTTTTCTGTAAGCCTTTTCACGTCTCCACGCCAGAGTCTCAAAAAGCTCATAGAAGGACAATGCAACCTCCTCAACAGATCGTACTACAACCTGGAGCGAAGCCAGTTGAGGAAAAATGAAAAGCCCCGTGAGGGGCTTGAGGTTCAGGCTCCACACTTTCGTATCTTCGGGCCCGGCGATGTTCACCCAGGACTTCATATCACTTCTCAGCACACGCACGATCCTTCGGCGAGAAAAGGACGATTGCCATCTGGAAACTTTCATAAAAATAGACAAGAACAGCTTTCGACCGGGTACGTCCTGCACTGAATGATCAACTGTTCAGGCTTTAATTCGCCACAACAGCGAATTCGCTATCAGATCTTTCTCCAGATGCCCTTCGTCCAGGAGATAACTGAGATAGGCGTGAACCGTGGATCTGTACAGAACAAACTGCACAAGATTCTTGACTTCGACGTTGAAACTGTCAAGGAGCTCTCGCAGAAGTTCATCGAAAGTGTGTGGTGTCTTCAAAAGCTTCAGAATCTTGTTCGAGACGTTTTCGATCACTTTCCTGTTGAGTCTCAACAGGCCAGTTATGTCGTTGGTGAGATCGCCATGGGATGGCAGAAAGAAATCGCAATTTGATCTTTCGAGCAGTTCGAGTGATTGCAGAAAACTCTTCACGTCGGACATAACGAAGATCCTGTACTTCTTGATCGCTTCTTCAGAAAACAAAGCATCCGCGCAGAAGAGAACTTTGTCCACGGCAACACCAACCTGATTGGGTGAATGACCGGCGAGTGAGACAACGCTCACGGTCACATCCTGAAGCGTGAGGGCGCCAGGCTCGAGAGTCTCGTCCACTCGACATGGCTTTGCCATGAGGAACCTGGTTTGGAGCTCTTTCGGCGGGGCCGCACCGAACAGGTAAAACGGTTCCAGGATAGGGCTCTCTATGATCTGTCTCTCTATTTCTGGGGCCAGTATGTGAACTGAGAACCTACTCTTCAAAAATGCATTGCCACCGCAGTGGTCAGCGTGGGAATGCGTGTTGAGGAGGAACTTCGCTGGCTTTTCCAGGAGTCGACAAAGCTTTTTCGCGAAGTCTTCATCTATTCCACTGTCTATCAGAACGACTGAGTCTCTCGTGTAGAGAATGCCGATGTTCACAGGGTTGGGAACGTAGCAAACCTGGCCCACGATCTTTCTGATCTCCATCCTCCACCTCACAAGACAGTGAAGATTTCCTCGTTTCAGATGATACACTCATTTCAAAGGATCAGTGCTTTTGCTGCTGAATGGTAAACTCAGAAATGAAGACACCTGGGGGAGGAATGAGGGTTGCGAAAATTCTTGTGCCTGTTTTTATTATCTGCTGTATTTTCGGTGCTCGCCTCCAATCCGCTGGTGTTTCTGAACGATCCGAAGCCAGCTTTCTCTTTCGACTTTCAGCCCGATCGCTTCAGATTCTCTCTGTTCCTGCCCGCAGTAAGATCCGTAGCACCGCTGGATTGGTTTTTGCCGGGAGAGAACGCACAACTCCTGAAAGGATTAATCAAAGTCGAGTCCGATTTCTTCGTGCACGCGCTCTCAGAAAAAGGCGCGATGGGTTTGACTCAGCTGATGCCAGCCACCGCCAGAGAACTGGGCGTGTTGAACCCGTTCAACGTTTTCCAGTCGGTGGACGGTGCAAACCGTTACCTGAAAGACCTTCGGAAACGGTTCAACAGCGTAACCCTTGTCCTCGCCGCCTACTACGAAGGACCAGCAAAAGTTGCGAAACAAGGACCGAGTGCTGAGGGGTTGAAATACGCTCAGAAAGTTCTCAACAGAGCGAGGGATTTCCAAAGCAGGATGGTGTTTTTCAAAGATGTGGTGTACTTTGAACCTTATGTTGAGCTCGGAAAACACATCTCGGGCGGTTTGAACTTCTATCTTTCCTTGTTCGGGGCAGCGTATCTAACCGGTGGCTTGAACGTTTCTGACAGGATCTCTCAGCATGTGTTTCTGTATCCGAACATCACCGATTCTGTCTCTTTGGTTTTTGGCGAGAGGAATCTCAACCTGGTCGGTGGTTTTTTGCTCAGAAAGATGCCCAATTTCGGTATACAGCTTCTTGCAGGGAAAAACGAACTTGATATCAGCGCACTCGCTCGCATTTGGCGGTTCTACATAACGGCGGGCTTTTCACAGCAAAAATTTCATGTTGGATTCATCTTCAAATGAGTGGCAAAAAAGAAAGGCCCCCTTGCGGGGGCCCCATACTCAGAACAAGTCGAAGAACTCGTTCGTGGTCGTTTCCACTATTGCCGCCCTGTCTTTCACGTAACCAGACGGGATTGCTCCAAGGCTTATCAGCATGTCCATTGCCTGCGCAACCTGTTCACTCGTCAAACTGTCACTTGGGTTCGGTACTGTTATCCTGCGCCTTGTCCCATCTGCCTGATTCACAAAATCGAGGAACAATCTCTTCATGTCTCACACCTCCTCATATTACCTGCGTCACTGTGACAAGATATGCTTCCTGTACTGTGTAGCTGCTGAGCGAGTCAATCAGGTTGGCAATCTGCTCGGCCTGCGTGGTTGTGACGAAATCTTCCACGGCGAAGGTGCCGCGCCTGAGAACAGGCTGACCGGCTTCGCTGATCTCTCCTGTGTTGTAAACAATCCTGAGCTGCTTCATACTCAACACCTCCCTCCGTTTTCGGGAGCGCTCCCGTAAAGAGATATACGGAGGTATACTTTAATGTGAGGATACGCTTTCATGATGAGAACTGTTTTGGACGCACAATTGTCTTTCTCGAACAGATGAACTGTGCGCTCGCCTTTCTGGAATCGTGTTCATAATGTGAGCAAAGTCCTTTTGAGCTGTGTGGAAGTAGAAATTGCAGTGAACTTTCGTGGCTCTCCGTAGAAAGTTCAATTCGATATGTTCGGAGTGTTACAAAGTTCAACCAGAAAGCCATCTCTTTCAGGAGATTGAGAAGATGTCAAATCATTAGATGACCGCGCTTACGGTGAACCTGCTGACACTGTGAAGATAAACCGAGGTGAAGTGGACAAAGCCGGATCTATGTGGTATGATATGATCAAAGGTGAGCAATCATGGGTGCGTTTGATCGCTATCTTGAAGTTTTGAATCTTGTGCACCATCACGTGTTCGACCCGGTAGCTTTCCCACCGGGCGTTACGTGATGGTGGAATTTTGGGAGGCTACCGGGTCACATCCGAAAGGGTGTGACCCTTTTTCTTTTAAGGAGGTGGAGTGTTGAGAAAGATCGATAAGCTCGTTCAGTCTTTCGTCGATCAGGCATCGAAAGAGGGCTTTGAACTGTTCTTGAGTCCAGGAGCTGAGACGTTGAGGGATTTTTCTCAGATCAACAGCGTGGTGTTTTTCCAGGCCAAGAACGGACAGTTGTTCAAGCTCAGAGACGATTACACAACATCCGTTGTGGAGTTCTTCAACAAGAATCTTCCGAATTCTTTGAAAGTTTGGTATTCGGGCTTCGTCTATCGCTACGATCAAATGGGGCAAATTCAGAGCAACTTCCAACTTGGATTGGAGATCGTTCCGTACAGATCAGTCCAGGACAGTTTCGTGGTTTTGAGGGTGCTGATCGAGTCGGTTCTCCACTCACTCACAGATCAGTTGCTCATCGAAATGGGCGATTCACGGGTGATAGAAAAATGTGTCCAGCACGTGCCGAAGAAATTCAGAAAGAAACTGCTCGAGCTCATAGACAGAAAGGATGTATCTGAGCTGGAGTTTTTCGCATCTTTGAACAACCTGGATTTGAGCGATGTGCTGAAGCTCGTCGAAGCCAGTTTCACGAGAAGGGGTGTGAACCAGCTGAAGGAATTCGAGCTGGAATCATACATCGAAAGAGAAATAGTCGAAGTTGTGGAGTTTCTGTCAGGATTTCCCGGAGTAACGGTAGAAATAGATTTCTCGCTCGCCAGAACCGTTGAAGAGTACGACGGACCAACCTTCATTTTCTTCGATCTGAAGGATCCAGCGCTCATCGCCGCGGGTGGAAGGTACAGGGTGAACGAGAACGCACTTGGGGTGGGGGGAACGATCTTTCTGGAGGAGAGAGCATGGTCAAGGTAGCGCTCGCCAAAGGAAGGCTCGAAGATGAGACGTTCGCGTTTTTCAAGAAATGTGGATTCCGTTTCAAAGAGAGAGGTGACAGATCTCTCATCGTGGAAGACATAGGACAAAGAATACAGATCTTCATCGTGAAGCCTTTGGACGTACCGACTTACGTGTTCAACGGCGTTGCGGACGCGGGAATCTGCGGTACGGATTCGATCGTTGAATCTCAGTTTAAACTCGTTCAACCAATGAAGTTGCCGTTCGGAAAAGCCAGAATGGTCGTCGCAGGTCTGGAAGGTTTCAAGCCGAAAAACGGCACGATCCACGTGGCAACCAAGTTCCCTGTGAGTGCGAAAACGTACTTTGAGTCGAAAGGCTTTGACGTGAAGATCATAAAACTGCACGGCTCTGTTGAACTTGCGCCCATTGTGGGGCTGGCGCCACTGATCGTCGATATCGTCCAGACAGGAAGAACATTGAAGGAAAACGGGCTTTCAATTCTGGAGGAAGTCTATCCTATAAGCGCGGTCGTGACGTTAAACGATGTGGCCTACAGGATCAAACGAACTGAGATACTGTCCTTTCTCGAACGACTGAAAAGGGGGATCGAAGATGAGAGTCCTCGTTGAGCCTGTCAGAGACCACATTCTTGAGATTTTAGAAAAGAGGAAGGCGGACTTTTCCAAAATCGAAGAAAGTGTGAGACTCATCGTCGAGAACGTTAAAAAGAACGGTCAAAGCGCTCTGGAAGAGTTTATTTCCAGGTACGAAAAGTGTGCACTCAAAGCTGAGCAGATCCTGGTTTCGCGGAAGGAGTTCGAATCGGCAAAGGTCGAGCCAGAGTTCGAAGAGGCGTGTGAGAAGTTTATCGAACGGCTCGAAGCCTTTCATTCGATGCAGTTGGAACGATCGGTGTGGAAGTTGACCGAAAACGGCTCTTTCATTGCACAGCTCATAAGACCCATCGAGAGCGTCGCGATCTACGTGCCCTCAGGAAAGAAGGTCTATTTCACCACTCTCTTGATGTGTGCAATTCCTGCGAAAATCGCAGGAGTCGAAAGAATCGTCGCGGTGTGTCCACCAAACGAAAAAGGTGAACTTTCACCATACGTACTGCACCTGTGTCAAAAATTGGGCATAAAGGAAGTGTACAAGATGGGTGGAGCACACGCGATCGCAGCACTCGCCTACGGGACAGAGTTCGTAAAGAGGGTAGACAAGATCGTCGGGCCGGGCAACGCCTACGTCTCGTGCGCGAAAAAGCTGGTTTTCGGAGACTGTGGTATAGATTCCATCGCCGGTCCAACTGAGCTTGTGATCGTTGCCGACGAATCGGCCGATCCGAGACTGGTGGCAATCGACATGCTCGCCCAAGCGGAACACGACGAAATGGCTATGAGTGTCCTTTTGACGAACGACGAAGATCTGCTGGATAAAACTCTCGAAGAGCTCGCAAGGCAGTTGAACGATCTGGGTGAGCCAAACAGATCGGTCGCTCGAGTCTCACTCAAAAAAAGCGGACTTTCCATCTTGATGAAGGATTTGAACAGCGCTATGGAATTCGTCAACATCCTGGCGCCAGAACACCTCGAGTTGTTCGTCGAAGATCCCTTTCCCCTTCTGACAAAGCTCAGGAATGCTGGTTCTGTGTTCCTCAACGATTCCTCCGGCGAGGCGTTCGGAGATTACGGTATCGGGCCGAATCACGTGCTTCCAACCTCGACTGGTGCAAGATTTTCTTCTGGTCTGAGCGTTCAGGATTTTCTGAAAAAGATCTTCGTCACGCGCGTGAGCAAAGAAGATGTTCTGAAACAAGGAAAACTGTATTCAACCTTAGCGAGGTTCGAAGGTTTTGAAGCACACGCACGTTCAATTGAGATGAGGATGGAGGGATCGAGGTGAACTTCGAACTGGTGGTTGAGAAGATCAAAAGAAACATCGAACCGTACCAAACCGAGCCGAGATCATTCATCTATCTGGCTTTGAACGAAAATCCATATTCGTTTCCAGAAGAATTGATCCAGCAGTGCTTCGAAACGATGGATCCTACAAAGATGAACCTTTATGTGGAAGCTCCGTTGAAGGAGTTCTTGAAGGAACTGGTCGAATACGTTTCAACGAACGGTTGGAGAGCAAAAGAAGAGCAAATCAGCGTTGGGAACGGTGCGGACGAGATCATATACGTGCTCTTGCTCATGTTCAAAGACCTCTCGATCTACGTCTTTCCACCCACTTACAGTTGCTATGAAATCTTTGCGAACGCCCTGGGCGTGAAGGTGAACAAAATAGCACTGAAGGAAGAAAAGATTGATGTGAACAGCCTCAAGGAAGTTTTGAATGAAGGCTGCGTTGTTTTCCTGCCAAATCCCAATAACCCAACGGGGCACCTCTTCAAAGACGAAGAGATCTCTTGGCTTTTGAACACTAAAGCGTTGCTGGTACTCGACGAAGCTTATTACGAGTTCTGTGGTAAAACCTTTGCGCCTTTGATAGACGAGTTTTCCAATTTGATCATCCTGAGGACCTTCTCAAAAGCTTTTGCACTCGCCTCGCAGAGGATCGGTTACATTTTGGCAGATCCAAGCTTGATCGACGCGTACAACAGGATCCGTCTGCCATACAACGTGAGCTACCTCGGACAGATCTGTGCGATGACCGCACTGAGAAACAGGCACATCTTTCAGGAACGGGTGAAAAAAATCGTTGAAGAGAGGGAGAGACTCAAGACTACGTTAAAGAGCTTGGGGCTCAACGTGAGTGACTCGCAGACGAATTTCGTCTTCGTTTACCTCAAACCGGATGAAGCTTGGAAAATCTACAGTGCGTTGCTGGATCGTGGTATAACGGTGAGAATGACGGAGCTTGGACTTCGAATCAGCGTCGGTCAGCCTCAGCAAAACGATCTTTTGATCGAAACTATGGAGGGATTGTTATGAAGATCGAGAGGCAGAAGAATCTCTGCTACGCGGCAAGAGAAACCCTTGAGACCAAGATAAAGCTGTGGCTCATCGGCGATGGGAAAGGTGACTTAACCGGAACGAGTAGGATTGGTTTTCTCGATCACATGCTCAAAACTTTTTGCGGGTTTTCGACTCTGTCTCTGAATGTACAGCAGTTCGAGGCGGATTTTGAAGTCGATATGCACCATGCAGTCGAGGACCTCGCCCTCGTCTTGGGTACAGCTTTCAGAGAACTTCTGGATTATTCGAGAACGAAACGGTTCGGCCATGCGATTGTCCCGATGGACGAGGCTCTGACGATGTGCTCGGTCGATCTTTCCGGAAGAGGCTTTCTCAATTTTCAGGTTTCTTTTGAAACGCAAAGCATCGGTGATTTTCCTGTCGAATTGATCGAAGAGTTCTTCAGAACTTTCTCCAGCAGCGCGAGGATAACTCTGCACATTGTGAAGTTGTTCGGGAGGAACTCGCACCACATTGCTGAATCGATCTTCAAAGCTTTTGCCATTGCCGTGAGAAACGCGATCGAGAGGGTGGAGTCTGTGCAGAGCACGAAGGGGGTAATAGATTGAACATAGCTATCGTTTCGAGCATGCCTGGTAATGTCATGAACCTTTACAGAGCCTTGAAGAGGGTTGATCAAGATCTCAAGGTGGAACTCCTGGAAGGACCCGCACAGAAACCTTACGATGTGATCTTCCTGCCGGGTGTTGGTCATTTCGAAGAGGCGATGCGACGGCTCAGGGAAAACAAAATGGAAAAATTCTTGTTGAACCAAGTTGAAAAGAGTTTTATCGTGGGCATTTGCCTCGGCATGCAGATCCTTTTTGAAGAAAGCGAGGAGAGCATCTCAGCTGGGCCTGTGCGAGGTTTGGGTTTTCTCAGAGGTAGTGTCACGAAACTGAAAGCAGATGTCCTACCACACGTCGGTTGGAACCAGGTGAGGTTTCTTGATGACAGGTTCAAAGATTTGGATGGGAAACATTTCTACTTCGTGCATTCGTACAGAGTCGTCTGCGACGAATCTCTGATAGTCGCAACGTGCGAGTACGAAGAAGAGTTTCCAGCAATGGTCCTGAAAAACGGGGTTATGGGGATCCAGTTTCACCCTGAAAAGAGCCACTTAGCAGGAAAGATTCTTTTGAAGAGGGTGCTCGAATGCGCGTCATCCCGGCGATAGACCTGTACGAATCTCACGTTGTGAGATTCGAAAGAGGCGACAAAAAAAGGATTCATCTTTATGACCTGGATCCTGTCGAGTTACTGGAACTGTTCGTTCGGGAAGGCTTCGAACTCGTGCACGTGGTGGATCTGTCGTGCGCAATCGATGGATCGACGGCGAACGAGTCGGTGCTGAAGAAGATTTCACTCATGCATCTTGCAAAGTTCGTTCAAATCGGCGGCGGGATCAGGAGTGCGGAACGAGCGATCTGGCTGCGACAGATGGGGTTCAGAAGGCAGATACTGAGCTCTGCGTTGATCGAAGATCCCACGCTGATCTGCGAGATACTGAAACAGGACATCCAAGTTGTCTTTTCGCTCGACACGTACGGCGAACAGGTGAGACTGAAAGGATGGAAAGAAACGAGCGATTTGAACGTCTTGGAACTTTTGAAAAATCTGAAAGAACTCGGTTTGAAGGAGGTGATCCACACCGACACCGAAGCCGACGGAACGTTGAAAGGAAGAAGGCTCGATTTCACCAAACGTCTGGCAGTGCAGACAGGTTTGACGTTCATCGTCGCTGGTGGAATAAGCAACGTTGAAGATCTCGATAACGTAAGAAAGTTGAGTCTTGAAGTTCCAAACGTCAGTGGTGTCATTGTGGGAAGGGCTTTCTACGAGGGAAAGATAACATTGAAGGAGATGAAAAGCTATGCTCGCTAAGCGCATCATCGCGTGCCTGGATGTTAAAGACGGGATGGTGGTGAAGGGAAGACGGTTCGAGAACCTCGTTTACGGTGGTAACCCTGTGGAACTGGCTCAGAGGTACTGTGAATCCTGCATAGATGAACTGGTCTTTCTGGACATCGCGGCCTCTCTGGAATCAAGAAAGACCATGATCGAGGTAATCGAGAAGGTCGCTGAGAAAACAGACATCCCATTCACCGTGGGTGGAGGCATCCGTGACGTTGATACTGCGTCAAAGTTGATCTACGCCGGTGCAGACAGGGTGAGCATCAACACCGCTGCAATTGAAAATCCGAGACTAATTGAACAGGTCGCATCGAAATTTGGTTCCCAGGCTGTCGTGGTCGCAGTCGACGCCAAGAGGACTCAGCTGGGTTTTGAGGTTTTCACACTCTCTGGGAAGAAAGCAACGAAAATCAAACTCGAAGAATGGCTCAGGCTCCTTCAAGATCTTGGAGCCGGTGAGGTTCTACTGACGAGCATAGACAGGGACGGTACGAAGGAGGGTTTCGATCTCGAACTCATCTCGCTGGCCAGAAAGATATTGAAAATCCCGCTAATCGCCTCGGGTGGAGCTGGAACGGAGCAACATTTCCTCGAAGCCTTCAAGGCAGGTGCGGACGCAGCCCTTGGCGCGTCGGTGTTCCACTTCGGTTTGATCGATGTGCGAAGTTTGAAGAAATACCTTTCTCAGAACAAAATCAATATGAGGCTGGACTGTGTGGAGGTTGAATGAGATGCTCAGGCCCGTGGTCGTTCAGGAGGCTTTCACGAAAGAGGTTCTCATGCTGGCCTACGCGGACGAAGAGGCATTGAGACTGACTGTACAAACTGGATTCGCACACTTCTACTCCAGATCGAAACAAAGGATCTGGAAAAAGGGTGAAGAATCGGGGAACATTATGAGAGTTTTGCAGATCGTGGAAGATTGCGATAGGGACGCCTTGCTTTATCTGGTGGAGTTTCCCGAAGGCAGACCGGCGTGTCATACAGGAAGAAGAAGCTGTTTCTTCAACGTCGTTCATGGAGAGGGTGTGAAAGACGAGGTAGATCGATTCCTTCAAAAACTCTACAGAGTCGTCGAAGATAGAAAAAACAATCCCAAGGAAGGTTCTTACACTGCGAGCTTGTTCAGGGCAGGTTTGGATCAAATCTTGAAAAAGTTCGGTGAAGAGAGTATAGAGGTCATACTGGCGGCGAAACACCAGACGAAGGAAAGATTGATCAGCGAACTTTCAGATCTCATCTACCATTTGACAGTGCTCATGTGTGCACAGGATGTATCCTGGAAAGAAGTGGCTGATGAACTCAAGAGAAGATCAAGGAAACGTTGACAGATCATCGTCGTTCCTACGCAAGATAACGCTTTGGAATCTTCGCCTTCGCTGTCAGATTCGGATCAACGAGCTGGCTCACGCCCACATCGACGATCAGACTTGCGAGCATGTAAGCTTCTTCGAAAGAGATTTTTCTCGCCTCGCTGAGCATCTTCACAGCGACACGCGTTGCTTCCTCGAGAGCATCTTTTAGCTCGGGCAGAGAAACAATCACGCAGACATGTTCCTCAGTCTCCACGATCGGCCAGTCGATCGTTCTGTCCTCAACTTCTATCTTCGCCGTCACGGTGGCCGGAACCTCGCACGCAGAAACGCACACTTCACCGTCACCCATCACGGCATGCACATCGCCCAAAGCCAGAAGAGCACCATCCTGAAAGACCGGAAGATGGATCCTGCTTTTTACGGTTATCTCCTTCGTGTCCATGTTGCCGCCGTGTTTGTGTGCAGTACCGGTGGGAAACTCCTCTCGTTCTGGCGCCACGCCAATGACTCCGATCATGGGTTTGATCGGGATCGAGAGACCGTCGAAGATGACACAACCATCGCGGATGGGCAGGATCTTGGCTCTGAAGCCTTTGACGACATCCCTGAGCACGCCGAAGCCCTCCTCAGCAACTATCACTCCACGGTCCGACGAGATGTTTATGTCGAGGATCTCCACCACAAGTGTCTGACCCTTCCTGGCGCCCTCGACGTAGATCGGGCCTGTGGCGGGATTGACCTTCGAAAAATCCAGGTTCATAACGTCTTCTTCGTTTTGAATCTGCCCACCCAACGCATCGAGTGTTTCGAACTGGACCGTTTCGCCAGCGTGAACATGTGCGACAGGCTTCATGCCAGGGCTGAACGCGTAAATCACATTATCCTTAAGGATGACTTTCACCGCTATCACCCTCTCTCTTGCCCCAGAGTTGTTCCAACTTCTTCTTTATCGTGGACTCCTTGCCAACGTCTTTGGGCACGTAGAGTCTGACATCTTCAAGACCTTCGGGCATATAGCTTCTCCGAACGAAGCCTCCGACATCGTGTGGGTAGACGTAACCTTTACCGTAACCCATGTTCTTCATGAGTTTGGTGACAGGATTTCGCAGGAACAACGGCACTTCAACGTCCTTCGTCTTTTCGACCAACTCTTTCGCTCGAGACAACGCTTCATAAGTAGAATTGCTCTTTGGAGCTGTCGCGAGGTATATCGCTGCCTCGGCAAGGTTCAGCGCACACTCTGGCATGCCAACGTGTTCCACCGCCTGTGCGGCACTGACGGCTATGACCAGGGCGAAGGGATCTGCTAAACCTATATCTTCACTCGCGAGGATGATCATTCTTCTCGCAATGAACCTGGGATCTTCACCAGATTCGAGCATTCTCACCATGTAGTAGAGCGCCGCATCCGGGTCGCTTCCCCTGAGGCTCTTTATGAACGCCGAGGCCAGATCATAGTGATTTTCTTCCGTGTACGTTAGGATCTTCGACGGCGAAAGTTTGGCCAGATCTTCGAGACGAAGCTTCTTCAAGCCTTTCGACAGCGTTGCTTCAACGATCGTCTCGAGAGTGTTCAACGCATACCTCGCATCACCATTTGATTCTCTGGCAATGTATGACAGTACTTCTTCTTCTATCTCCACACCACTTCTGAACAGCTCGTCTGTCTCAATTGCGCGCTTCATGATCTTCAGCAGATCCTCTGGGGTGAGTGGCTTGAGCTGAATCACACGACAGCGTGAAAGCAAAGGTGCGATGATCTCGAAAGACGGATTCTCCGTGGTTGCGCCAATGAGTACGATCGTTCCATCTTCCACTCGCGAGAGTAAAAGATCCTGCTGAGCTTTGTTCAGTCTGTGTATTTCGTCTATGAACAGTATGGTCCGTTTACCGTACTTTTTGAGTTCCTGGGCCCTGCTGAGCACCTGCTTTATCTCCGCGGCACCATGGAGCGACCCGCTCAGAGAATGGTATTCTGCATCGACGTATTTTCTGATCAGCTCAGCGATGGAACTCTTGCCACAACCTGGAGGACCGTAGAGGATGCACGAGAAAATCGATCCAGATTCCAGAGCACGACGAAGGACTCCATTCTCACCGAGCACGTGCTCTTGACCCACGAGTTCGTCGAGATCCTTAGGTCTCATCCTTTCTGCAAGCGGTTGTGTGCGTTGCGTCTATATCACCCTCCAGATTTGAAAAATTCCACCGTGAGAGCCAGGCCCGTTTTCAAATCGATTTTGGGTTTCCAGCCAAGCAGTCTCTCAGCTTTTGAGCAATCCAAGACGCTCTTTCTGAGATCGCCTTTCCTTGGTTCAGCATAGATTGGTTGTTTCGAATAGTTGGTCAATTCTGCGAGCATCTTGAACAGCTCGTTCACCGTCGTGCCAACACCGGTCGCGATGTTGAAGATACCGCTGACCTCTGGTTTCAGAGACAGCAGATTGGCTTCAACGACGTCTGATACATACACGTAGTCTCTCACGTATTCTCCATCGCCAAAGATGTGGACATCCTCGTTCTTCAACATCCTCGACGTAAATATGGCCACCACGCCGGCCTCACCGTTAGGATCCTGTCTTGGTCCATAAACGTTGCCATAGCGAAGAGAAACATAGTCAAGGCCCTTCTCCCTCTTGAAGAAATCCAGATACATTTCCACACTTCTCTTTGCGATGCCGTACGGTGAGATGGGTTTTGGGTAGACTTCTTCGCTCGTCGGCACGGGCACATCGTCGCCGTATATGGCACCGCCCGTGGAAGAGAAGATGAACTTTTTCACACCGTACTTCACACTCTTTTCGAGCAAAACTAAGCTACCAACGATGTTAGTCATTGCGTCTTTGACCGGTTCTTTGACCGACACGCTGACACTTGCTTGCGCCGCGAGATGAAAAACGTAGTCAAAACGATGGAGCATGAACACACGCTCCATCATCTCTTCGTCCTGGATGCTCTGCTGATAGAACAAAGCCTGTCTGTTCAGATTCTCAATCTTACCGCTACTCAGATTGTCGACCACGACGACCCTGTGACCTTCACGAATCAGGGCATCGACCAGGTGTGAACCTATGAATCCGACTCCTCCAGTCACCAGGATGTTTGCCACACTCATTCACCCTCTTCTTCTTCCTCTGCTTCCTTCTCCATAGCCTTGAGGTCTTCGATCAGTTCCTCTGGAAGTGTGGTGGCGTTCACCAACCTGCGACTCTCCTCAATGAACTTTCTCAGCTCCGTGGACTTGTCCTCGGTGAAGTCGATGATTAACCTGTAAAAATCTCTTATTCTCTCGCGGGTTCTCGCCGTCAGATAGTGGGACAAGTGCCTCGCCAGCTTCTCGGAGATGTCCATGGAAATGCCAAGCACATAATGGAAGAAATTCTTGATGCGTCTCTGTAAGGCGTACAGAACCTGGGCCTTCCTCTTGCCACGTGGCGTGAGAATGATCAGACCGTACTTTTCGTACTCGACGTACCCGAGGTCTGCAAGCCTTCTGACCGCATTCGTGACACTCGGCAGGCTGACGCCTACCCTCCTCGCAATCGTGCTGATTCTCGCTGCTGGTTGCTTCTGCTGGATCTCGTAGATCACCGTCAAGTAGTCTTCCAGTGCGGGTGTCAAAGTTTTCTTCCTACCCCTTGGCATCGTGATACCTCCCTTTCAGCTCATCGTAAAATTTTCGGACCTTCTTGATGTCCTGCCACGTCAGATCTTTCGGAGAACCTTTCTCCCTCGAAGGATTCCTCAGCAAATAACTCGGATGGAACATGGGGAAAAGTTTCTTGCCTGCCTTCCATTGAATCTCCCTGCCACGATAATCACTGATCGAGACGTTCCGGTTGAGAAAAAACGAGAGGGCTGTGCTACCAAGAGGGACGATGATCGCTGGATCGACGATCATGATCTGCGCGTAAAGGAAATGTGCACACGCTTTCTGTTCCTGCGCTGCCGGAACTCTGTTATTGGGTGGTCTGCATTTGACGACGTTGCATATGTATACGTCCTCACGAGTCAGTTGAACAGACTCGAGGATCTTCGTGAGCAACTGCCCCGCTTTACCGACGAATGGCCGACCCGTCTTGTCCTCTTCCTCGCCAGGACCCTCTCCAACGAACATGATGGGTGCATAGAGACTACCCTCGCCGACGACCACATTGGTCCTACCCTGAGCGAGCTGACAGGCTTCACATTTCTGAACTCGTTCCGTCAGGATTTGAATCAGTTCCTCTCTCGTCAAGAGTGACCCTCCAGGGCGTAGGTGATCAGAAACTATGTTAAAAGCATCAACTATGGTTCCAAAAACATTTTACCATAACAGATTGTCTATTCTTTTGGACCAGTGAACGGGATGAAAGGTTCTCTTTTAAGTTTGCTCGAACATCTCGAGGATGGTGTTCAAAACTGCTTCGACGTTCTTTGTTTCATATATTCTACCAGCTTTTCTGTTTTCGAAACGTCTGAGAGCGCTGTAGACCTTCTGAACGAGTTTCTTTTTGCAGTAGACCCACACACCCCAGGGCATCTTCCCGAGCAGAATCGAAAGAGAAAGCGGATACATCGCCAAATCAGCAACACAGAGAAACTCGTCGTCGTCCTTGCACTCGACGATCCCGATCCTCTCTCGTGAGTCAACGATCCCGATCCTGGAAAGCCTTGTAAGGAAACCGCTGATGTCCTTGACGCGACCTTCCAGAATCAACTCAAAAACATCCTCCAGCACGTGACCTGAGAGGAATCTGGAAAGGTACATCAGGTCTTCGGAGCACGCGGTCCTCAGAAAAGCAGTCTCACTCACTAAGGCAACAGCGAAACAGAAGAGTACGTCATCGGGAAGAACCTGATGAGAGAGATCGTACAGGTTCAACACGTTGGCACTCCTCAGCCTGATATGAGAGTAAAAGGCCTTTTCGACGAACCCACCGTGCGGATTGTTGTGATGGTCGAAGACGCAGTAATGAGGAACAAGAAAGGGCAACTGTTCGGGATCTGAGGTGTCGTAAACGAAGAAAAGTTCAGTCTTCGGGGGAAAGCAATTCTTCACACAGAATCTTTCCATCAGCTTTCGCACGGTCAGATCCGGTTTGTCTATATAGATTCCCCCGCCGAATATCCTGTAACCCCAGTATGCGCTCGCGAAGCTGTCCGCGTCTGCCCTCTTGTGAGAAAGATGAAGAAAAGGAAGATCACCACAGAGTTGATTGGTCCGGATGCACCTTCCTCCTTTTGATCTTTTTCAGCCTCTCGGTAGAAACAACACGCAACTTGTTTTCAAGTTCACTCTTCTCGGATATCGTCTCGAGTACTTCCCGTGCTCTGTCCACGATCTCTCTCGGTAGGCCGGCTATTTGAGCCACCTCGATTCCGTACACCTTGTCTGCCACGCCATCGACGACTTTGTGCAGAAACACGATCGTTGATCCTTCTTCCGCCACCTGTATCGTTTTGTTCAGGATACCCTCGTAGAGGTTGGCGAGTTCCGTGAGCTCGGTGAAATGCGTGGCGAAGACACACTTGCAGCCAATCTTGTTGTGTATGTACTCGCTCACCGCCCAGGCGATGCTGATGCCATCGAACGTGCTCGTTCCACGACCAACTTCGTCGAGCAGGACCAAACTATCCTTTGTCGCATGATGAATGATTTTTGCGACCTCGTTCATCTCAGTTAAGAACGTGCTTCGACCGGCGACTACGTCGTCACGCACACCCATTTTTGCGAAAATCCTATCGAAAATCGGCAGAATGGCTTGCTCTGCGGGGACAAAGCTTCCCATCTGGGCCATCACCGCGATGAGTCCAATCTGCCTGACAAAAGTAGATTTACCGCTCATGTTTGGACCTGTCAGAACGATGAAAGAATTCTTCTCATCGAGAGTCAGGTCGTTGGGCACGAAGTTTTCAATTTTCGTCTCAACTATGGGGTGTCTTGAATTTTTGAGCACAAGTGCTCCATCAGAAAAAGTGGGCCTCACATAGTTATGACGAACGGCCGCCGTGGCGAGCGAGCAGAGCACATCGAGTGTGGAAAGCATGTCTGCGAGCTTGGCAAGCCTTGCCGAGTTCTTCCGAACCTTCGAGCAGAGGTCGGTGAAAAGTTCCTTCTCTCTCTTTTCGAGCTTTTCCTTTGCCGTGATGATCTTCTCCTCCAGCTGCTTCAACTCTTCGGTGATGAAACGTTCAGAGTTGACGAGCGTCTGCTTTCTGATGTACTCCTTCGGCACCCTCGAGAGATTGGACTTCGTGATCTCTATGTAATAGCCAAACACTTCGTTGTAACCGATCCTCAAGTTGCTTATACCGGTTCTCATCCTTTCGCGCTGTTCGATCTGTTTGAGAAAACTCTCAGCATTGAAGACCAGGCTTCTGAGCTCGTCAAGCACCGCGTCGTATCCAGGCTTGATCACGCTCCCTTCGCCGACGTTCATTGATGGTTCTTCCTCCAGTGCTCTGTTCAGTTCGTCAAGGAGATCTTCAAGACAGTCAATGTTTGCCATGTCGTCGAACACTTCGTTCGTCTGCACCGCCATCTTGATCGCCGGGCACACGGACAAGGTCAATCTGATGTGCACCAGATCCTTCACCGTGGCTTTGTTGTACTCGAGACGGCTTAGGATCCTCTGAAGGTCCTTCACAGATGTCAGGTATTCCCTCAACTCATTGAGCAACAACTGGTCCTTAACGAGCGCTTCGACTTTGTTCAACCTCCAGTCGATCTTGTTCCTGCCTCTGAGGGGTTGCAGTAGCCACTGTTTCAAGAGCCTTGCACCCATGGATGTCCTTGTGAAGTTGAGAACATCGAACAGACTCGTTTGCCCATTTTTCGGTAAAAGTCCAAGTTGTTCTATGGTCGAGGCGTCAAGAAACACGTAATCGTTGGATCTGAGAGCTCTTGGAGGCTTCAAAAAGATCTGTTCCGACATGAGGGTGTATCTGATGTACCTCACCAGTGCGGCGAAGGCAAGTTCTCCTTCTGAAAGTTCTAAATGATCAACGATCGTCACGTTAAACGCCTGAGCGATGTCCTGAGCGATGTTCGCACGGTTCAGATGCCAGTCCTGAAGGGGTTCAAGAACGATGTTTTCCGTGAATCTATCCTCGAGCTGATCTTTCAGGGAAGGTTCGTAGAGGATCTGGCTGGTCCCGATGGATTTTAAAAGATCACCCAGCTCGTCGAGATCGTTCAAAGAAGTCCAGAAAGTTTCACCTGTTGACACGTCCGCCCCCGCAACGGCGTAACGATCGCCTTGTTTACAAACGGCCACGAGGTAGTTGTTGAGACTTCCTTCCAGCAGTTCTTCTTCAACTAGTGTTCCGGGCGTGACGATCCTGGTAACTTCTCTGCGGACCAACCCCTTGGCCGTTGCGGGATCTTCCACCTGATCACATATCGCAACCTTGTATCCGAGCTGGACAAGCCTTTTCAAGTAGGAGTTCAGCGCATGGTAAGGAACGCCCGCCATGGGCGCACCCTGACGTTGTGTAAGAACGATGTCGAGTTTCTCAGAAACTACTTTTGCATCATCGAAAAAAGCCTCGTAAAAGTCTCCCAGACGGAATAAAAGGATCGCATCTTTGTGTTTAGATTTTATCTTCATGTATTGCTGCATCAAGGGGGTGAGTTTCAAGAAACTCACCTTCTTTTCGGCTCGATCACCTTGTCTATCAGTCCATACTGGAGTGCCTCATAGGCGCTCATGAAGAAATCCCTGTCAGTGTCTTTTTCGATCCGCTCCATGGGTTGGCCGGTCTTTTCACTGAGTATCCGGTTGATGAGGTTCTTTATCCTGAGCAACTCTTTGGTGATGATCTCCACATCCTTCACTGGACCTTCTGCACCACCCAGGGGTTGATGCAACATGATCCTCGCGTTTGGAAGTGCGAAACGCTTGCCCTTCGTCCCGCTTGCCAAAAGGACGGCTGCCATGGAAGCCGCCTGGCCGACGCAGATGGTCACCACGTCGCACTTCACGTACTGCATCGTGTCGTAGATCGCGAGGCCCGCGGTAACCGAGCCACCAGGACTGTTGATGTAGAGTTGTATGTCCTTGTCAGGATCCTCAGCCTCGAGGAAGAGAAGTTGAGCCACCACGAGGTTCGCCGTGTGATCGTCGATGGGATAACCCAGAAACACGATCCTGTCTTTCAGAAGGCGTGAGTATATGTCATAAGCGCGTTCGTAACGACCTGTGGATTCAATCACCGTTGGTATCAGCTGGGCTATCTGCTCCAGACTCATTTGTGCTCACCTCCTCAGGTTTCACATCAATGATCTTGCACTTTTCAAGGATCCTGTCGGCTATCTTTTCCCTAATCAGTTCGCCCTTAACCTCTTCGTAGATGTCTCTTCTGTTCTTCAGGAGCGATTTGGCACGCTCTACAGAAATACCCCAGGCGAGGGCGAGCTTTTCTGCCTGTGCCATCATCTCTTCATCGCTGACTTCGATATTGTTTTGACGCACCGCCTCTGCGATGGTGTACTCCGCTTTGAGATCCTGCAAATAATAGCGCTTGATCGCTTCGAGGGCTTTTTCTTCGTCGTTGTCGTATTCTTTCAGCAGCTTTTCGTATTCTTCGTGGTTGGATTTGATGTCTTCGAGTGTGCGCTTTGCGAGTCTTTCGAGTGTTTTACTTGAGATCTTCAACTCACTCGTTTTGATCAGCACGTCTATCGCTTGATCGCGCAAAAAATGTTTGATGTCCCTGTCGTACATTTCGCTGGCTTCTTTCTCGATGGCTTCTCTGAGTTGCTGGAGCGTCTCGTACTGTGAGTTCACTGTTCTGGCAAATTCGTCGGAGACTATCGGGAGCGTTCGGCTGTTGACCTGCAAGACTTCTATCCTGTAGTGGTAGCTCTTTCCATCTTCGAAGGTCTTTTCGAACTCAACGACTTCGCCAGCTTTCTTGCCGATCAGCTCGGTAACGATTGGCCTGTCGTCGTCCCTGTGGAGCACGTACTCAACTTCTTTGCCGTCCACGATCACCTCATCGTTTGTCGATATCGTCATCTTCACCCTGACGAGGTCTTCATATTCCGCTGGACCTTCCTTGGGCTGAACGATTGCATGCTGCTCCTGGAGCTCCTTCAACTTATCCTCAACGTACTTTTTCAGCACGGAGGGTTTGTCAATTCTCTTCAATTCGAAGTCTTCGAACGGTTTGAGTTGAACCTCGGGTCTTCTGTGAACCTCGACAACCAACCTTGCGCCGTTCGTTTCCAAATCGATGTCTATGGGGTAGACGGGCAGAATGATCTCCTCTTGTTTCAGATCTTCCAAAACCTTCGACATCAGTTCCTCGAGCGTTTCGGCTTTCAGCGTTTCTGGGAACCTCGCACGCAGGATGAACTCCGGGACCTTTCCCTTTCTGAAACCGGGAACTTCGACGTCTCTTGCGATCTTTTTAAGTGCCACCGACTCTGCCGCACGTTTTTCTTCGTCGTTGAACAAATACTCGTACGTCACAACGTTCTCGTCGACGTTCACAACGTTTTTTTCCATCGCTCCTCCTCCTTCACACGCCACATTATACAACGATCACAAAAAGGGCGGGCACATCGTCCCGCCCCGCATCGTCCTGGCTGGGAGGGGAGGACTCGAACCTCCACCGGCGGATCCAGAGTCCGCTGTCCTACCGTTAGACGACCTCCCATTGCCTCTGTTATTTTACCATCATTTTTGGTCCTTTTCAAGTTGGTTCGTTCATGACTTTGTGGGTTATAATTAGTAAAGCTCACAACGCATCGCTTTGGAGCCCGCATTTTCGTACTGAAAGTGTTGATTCAAGAGGATCGCAAGTGAGGTGAGAAGCCATGAAACGCTTCTGGTTGTTGGTTCTGGTCTTTGTTTACACACTTGTGCTTGCGGAGTATGTCGTCGTGGTGAGAACCGAACCCTTCTCCTGGGTTTACGTAGATGGCATCTACAGGGGCATCACGGACATAAACGGTGTTCTGGTGCTCACCTTTCAAACGCCGGGTCAGTACAGAATTAGCGTGACCAAATCCTTCTATCTGCCTTTCGAAGGAGTCGTGCTCGTAACGCAAGCGGGACAGGCCGTAGTACAGGCGTCATTGAAACGCGCGGGACAGTTGAGAGTGTTTTCGAATGTGTATCCCGTCGAGGTGTACGCCGAAGACTACTACCTTGGAACCATCAGGAGCGTGAAAGACACAGTTCTAGTGCCAGAGGGGAGCCAGTATTTGACATTCAAAGCGAGTGGTTATCAACCACAAACGCATATGGTGAACGTTGCTTACGCGAAAGAGACAGCTGTGAACTTGACCCTCGTCGAGGAAACGCTCACGGTCAACCTCAAGATCGAGCCGAAAACCTTTTCCCCAAACAACGACTGGTACCAGGACGCGACGAGCTTCTACATATATCTGTCTAAGCCAGCGGATTTGATCGTGAACGTCGTCGACAAATCAGACAGAACGGTCTGGACAAAATCGCTCAAAGGCAAAGCCGGTACAAACGTTCTGGCCTGGTATGGGACCGGCGTTGAAGATGGCGAATACGTGGTGGAGGTTGTCGCGCGCACACCAGAAGAGTCCTACACCGCCAGGGAAACGGTCTTTGTGGACAGGAGCGTTTACACGTACACGAAAGAGAAGATCCTGACGGTATCTGCTATTGGTTTGGGAGCAGTTCTTTTACTGCTCTTGATCTCATCTTCTCGATGATCTTATAGGTGGACGAAACCGGCCTAACAGTGACCCGCTTTTTTTCGTCGGTCTGCATCCAACCGTTCAAGCCCAGTTTGAGTGCATAATCTATGACGCGCTCATATTCATTTTTCTTGATCCTTCTTCCTATGACCGGGTCTGTTTGTGCGCCAAAGACGGGGTTGTACTGAGACATGATCGATACGGGTACAGAAGGTGACAGGCAAAAATAGATGAAATCAAGAACACGTTGAGATTTTGCAACATCGTTGGGAAGCACCAAATGACGAACGATCAGACCCTTCATTCTTTTCTCATCGAACGGCCCGACCTGCCGGTGCATCTCTACCAAAGCCTTGCTCGCCACAGAGAAATAGTTGGGTACCTTTGAATACTTCCGTCCAGTTTCGTCATCAGCGTACCTCAGGTCCGCAAGGTATATGTCCACGATTCCTTCGAGTCTGCGCAGTGTCTCAACATCTTCATAGCTGCTCGTGTTGTAAACCACGGGTAGATTGAACCCACGTTCCCTCGCGATGAATAAAGCTTTCACTATGAACGCCACGTTCGGAGCAGGGGTCACGAGGTTCAACGTTTTTGCACCACTTTGCTGCAAATCGAGGAAGAACTCTGCGAGCTCTTGCGTGCTCACCTCGATGCCCAAACCTTTCTGACTGAAATTCATGTTCTGACAGTAAATGCAGCGCATGTTGCAACCACTGAAAAAGACCGTGCCAGCACCGGTTTCCCCACTGATCGGAGGTTCTTCTCCAAAGTGCAGAATCACGCTGGAAAGCTTCGGTCTGACACCAACCCCGCAGGTGCCGGGTCGATGATGCCGATCAACACCGCAACTGAGAGGACAAAGCCTGCAGTTCGAGAGATTCTTTTCGAGCCAATCGATCACACGTTCAACCATTCTCGTACTCCACGACTGCGGAAAGTTCGGTGAGTTTTCTTGTCAGATCCTCGTAGCCTCTGAAGATCTGATCGACATCTTCAACGATCGTTGTCCCCTCGGCCATAAGGCCTGCAATCACCAGCGCGGCTGCAGCCCTCAGATCTGTGGCCTTCACGATTGCGCCTTGCAGCTTCTCTACCCCATAGACGATCGCTGTTCCATCTGTGAGTTCGATCTTGCATCCGAGTCTTCTGAGTTCATCGACGTGCTGGAACCGAGACTTGAACACCGTCTCAACGACCACGGAAGTGCCATCAGCCACACTGAGATATGCGATCATCTGGGGTTGTAGATCCGTCGGAAAACCAGGATACGGAGACACCTGAAGTTTGAGAGGTTTGGGTCGCTCGTTCATCTGGACCAAAAGGTTCTCATCGTCAAACTTGATTCGAGCCCCGGATTGGTTCAGCGCATCGATGGCGGCCATCATGTGATCGGATCTGACACCCTCTAAGACCACCTTGCCCCGCGTCGCTGCAGCCGCTATTGCGTACGTGCCGGCCTCTATACGGTCTGGAATGATGGAATGCTCACAAGATTTCAATCGATCCACGCCTTCGATTTCGATCCTTCTGCTTCCTGCTCCAAAGATTTTGGCCCCACAGCGTTTGAGAAACTCTGCAAGATCAACTATCTCAGGTTCCATCGCAGCATTCTCAATTACCGTTCTTGTTCCTCCAAGCAGGACAGCGGTAGTCATTATGTGTTCGGTCGCTCCAACGCTGGGGAAAGGAAAATACACGTAGCACTCCTTAAGCTTCTTTTCTCTCTTTGCCTTAACGACGCCATGCTCTATCTCGATGGAGAAGCCAAGCTTCTGAAGACCTTCAAGATGAAAATCCACAGGTCTCACGCCAATGGAACATCCTCCAGGGAGCGACACTGAAGCTTCGCTGCACTTGACCGCCAGCGGACCAAGAACGTTGAAGGATGCTCGCATCTTTCTGACGGGTTCGTAGGGCACCTCGCCCTTCAAATTCGGCGAGGGTCTCAAGTGCACCGTGTTTTTCTCGAACTTCACCTCGCAACCAACCGATTGAAGGATCTCCAGCATCGTGCGCACATCCAGCAGATCTGGAACGTTGTGAATCACGACCGGTTCATCGAGCAAAATCGTCGCCGCAAGGATGGGAAGAGCGGCATTTTTTGCGCCGGAGATCTTCACAGAGCCGTCGAGGCTCGCACCACCGTGAACGATGAGTTTGCCCACTTCAACTGACCTCCGCCTGCAACTGTTTCATCATGTCTTCGAGGTTTGAGCCGTCGTCGGGATAGGATCTAAAAGAAATCTTGACAGGAATCGCCAGATGTTGATCGATGAAGGTTTTAATTCTCTGCACCACTTTGCGGGTGTTCTCTTTGCCTATCTCGGTCAGCAGGACAACGAAGGTGTCCTCGTTGAGCCTCCCAATGCTGTCCATGGGCACCCTGATAACATTTTTCAGCAACTTCGCAAGCGCGAGCAGGTTCGCATCAAAGTTCTCATCCTTCTGGGACAGGCGTACCAGTATCAAACCGTATTCGCGATTTTCCTCGAAAGCACGTTGGTGGTAGTAACTGACAAGCTGGCTTATGTGCTCTGCAGAATAGACCCTCGTGTATGGATCGACGATCCTGCTGGTTCCAATGTCTCTAACGAACTGATCGTAGATGTCGAACTGTCTACGAATGAACTCGTTGTACTCTCTGATCAGTTGCTCCATCTGGGCCTCGCGTGATCGGTAATACTCAAGTTGATCCTCCAACATCTTGATCCTCTGGAGAAGTTCTTCTTTCTCTTCCACAACTTTCCCTCCCCGCTCTGTCGTTCCACATCTTCAATCTTTTCACTGCATCGAACTTCTTCTTACCGAGTTCCTCCTGCCTGAACGAGTCGAAAGCGATCGTTGTTTCACGTCGAACGTCTCAAAAAATTATACCATGCACGTGAAATCTGAGTTTCAGGCTGTTCAACTTCTATGCCACAAAATATTGACGACGTACCTCGTTGTGGTATCATCTATAGGGTAACAAAAAGTTCGAAAGAGGTGAGGCTGATGAAGAAGAACATTCACCCACAAATGAAGCTTGTGACAGTGAAGTGTGCGTGTGGTGCGGAACACAGATTCTACACGACGAGGGACACCATCAGGATAGATGTGTGCTCCAACTGTCATCCACTTTATAGAGGTCAAGCCGGGGCAGGTTTGGTCATAGACACCGAAGGTCGTATTGAAAAGTTCAAGCGGAAATACGAGGGTGTTGAATACTGAGGTTTCATAAATCTTTAGGGAGGGTTATTTTGTGGTAAAGGTTGGCGACGTTGTGAAGAGCAAAGTCACACAGATAACAAAATTCGGAGCAGTCGTCACACTCGAGAACGGAGAAACAGGGTTTATACACATCTCGAAGATCGCGAACCAGTACGTGAAGAACGTCGAGGATTTCTTGAAACAAGGTCAGGAAGTCACAGCGAGGATCATCGGCAAAACGCGCGACGGCAAATGGGAACTGTCGTTGAAGGAGGAGAAAAGACAAGAAGAGCAGAAAGACACCAAGAAGGCGGAGTTCGAGAAGAAGCTCGCAAGGTTTCTTAGAGACAGTGAGAGAAAGTTCGCCGAGTACAAGAAGAGGGCGGAGAAAAAGGGAGGAAGGTTCTGATCAGAAGGTCCATTTGATTGGAAACTCTTCCGTGTTTCTGACCACCACCACCCTGGTTCCGACATCAACGAAAGCATCGATCGTTTCTATATCTTGATTAAACATGCGGATACAGCCGTGGGAAATCCTTTTTCCGATTTCCCACGGTTTTGTTGTCCCATGAATGCCGTAGGTGGGATTGGACAATTGAAAGAATCTCGTTCCCAGACCGTTTATGGGAGAACGTGGTGGGATGTACTCGCCAAACCAGTAGAGTGCGGGATCTACCTCTTTTTTCATGATCCAGTAAGTCCCGGGTGGAGTCATATCGCTGCGCCCAACGGCCACGGGGAAAACCCTGACCAGGAATCCGTTGTAGTAGAGCGCCAACCTACCTGTCGCTGTGTTGATCACTATGCTCATCAAAGAAGAATCGAAGTGGACTTTCGCCAGTTTGAGCACAGTACCGGACACGATACGATTGCCGTCAGAAATACCGTTCGCCAGTTCAAGGTCTGGCACGGTGAGACCATACATCCTGGCAATTGACCAGAGAGTCTCGCCGGGCTTGACAACGTGGGTGTAGGGAGCCACTGGCTCAACGCGCATCGGGGCCGCGGAGCCCCTTAACGTGTTTACGAGGCCGTGGAAGACGAACACCTCCAGTTTCATCGTTTTTCTCAGGCCGTACGGCAGTTCGAACGTCAAGGTCAAGGTGTGTATGCCATCCCTGGGCTTTTCGGATGTATAGAGGTACGAAAGACCGTTGAAGGAGAATCTTCTGAATTTGAGGTTCTGAAAATCACAGTCTAAGAGGTTCCAATCTTGTGGCAATCTCACACCTACGTAGAACAGATACTTTTCAGGATCTGTGAAGAAGAACACGTGCGGGTCCTGCCTGTAGCTCGAGAGCTTCAAAAATGTTGGTCGAACACCACGCATGAAATAACCCAGACTGCTTCTGCCGAAAGCTTCTGCGATGATCCAGTCGGTGTTCGAGACATCGAAAACGAAGGAATCTCCATTAGTGGCCTTAGCGAGCCTGTGACCAGTTTGGGTGAACAGGTACAATTTCGGTTGCTCACCGGTCGTGTAGATTGGCCGCAGGGAAAGCTCTATCATGTTCTTCTCGAAAGACCTGACGAGCAATTCATGAGCCACGCCAAAGACGAGCGAGCTCGTCAAGAACAGCCAGAGCAATACGATCTTTCGCATCTGGACCAACCCGCTTTTTCGAACCGTCCCTTTTTATGATCGTCACGGTGCTCTGATCGCTGCCCATCGCCTGTACTTCGTTCGCAACAATCATGTCAAGATTCTTCTTCCTCAACTTTTGTTCTGCGTAGAACTCCAGCTCTTCGGTCTCCACAGCAAAGCCAATCAGGACCTGCTTGCTCTTTTTTTGACCGAGTTCTTCGAGTATGTCTTTCGTCTTGATGAGCTCGATGGAGAGGTTTTCCGCCGATTTCTTCAATTTTGAACCACTCTTGAAAGCAGGGGTGTAGTCCGCCACGGCTGCTGCCATGATCACGGCATCGACCGATTCGAATCTTTTAATCGTTTCGTCGAACATCTGCTGGGCGCTCTCCACCCTGACGTACTCTTTGATGAAAAATGGGGGGTTCAAACACGTGGGGCCTGCGATCAACGTAACCTCAGCCCCGAGCCGTGCAGCCATCCTGGCGATCTCAAAACCCATCTTTCCACTGGAACGGTTCGTTATCACGCGAACTGGATCGATGCTCTCCCAAGTGGGCCCAGCAGTCACGAGTAAGCGAAGATCCCTGAGGGGCTTGTCGCTACCGAGTATGTATATGGCCTCTTGAACAACCTCGTTCTCTGGATACCTTCCACGACCTACTTCACCACACGCAAGGTGTCCTTCTGCGGGATCGAGGACCCACCAACCCATCCGACGGAGTTTTTCAATGTTTTCCTGCGTGATAGGATTTTCGAACATGCGCACGTTCATTGCAGGTACCAAAAGCTTCTTGTCTTTCGCAAAAGCCAGAGACACCATTGTGAGCAAGTTGTCCGCCACACCGTGCGCGATCTTTGCGATCGTGTTAGCCGTGGCCGGTGCAACCACGAAGACGTCTGGCCACTTGGATAATTCTGTGTGCGGTATCCAGCCACCCGTTATGTTGAACGCATCTTCGTCCGTGTACACGGGACAGTTCCCGACGGCAGAAAACAGATCCTTCGAGACCAGTTTCTGGGCACTCTGTGTCATGATGATCCTCAATTCGTGCCCATCTTTGCGCAAACTACTCACGAGGCCTGCAACTTTGTACAGGGCGATGCAGCCCGTCACACCGACGAGGACCTTCATGGAATCACTTCACATTGGGAAGCAGTATGCGCAGGATTTCTTCGTTCTTTATCCTCACGTAGCCGGCTTGAATCTCCTGAAATGCGATCGAAACAGGGTTGTTGTCAATCGGCGTGACATAAGGTTTTGCATACTCCTTGAGTGCCTCTGCCCTCTTGGCTACGGCTATCGGTATAGCGTACTTGTAAGGTATCTTCTGTGACAATCTGTCATAATGCAGTATCTGCTTGCTCATTTAGAATCACCTCCGCCCGAAAAGATCTTGTGAAATCCCAGCCGTTCGATCACCCTGTTGACCTTCAATTGCTCGGCAACGATTATGGAAGTGAGCTGATCGATCGATTCCTGAAGATCCACATTGACGATGAGATACTGAAACTTCGGTATCTGTTCCAGCTCCTTCTTGGCATCCTCGAGTCTTTTGATCATATCCTCCTGTCGTTCGGTACCGCGTTTCAACAAGCGTTTTTTGAGTTCATCAAAAGAAGGTGGAGCCACGAAGATGAAGACAGCGTCTTTGACCTTCTTCATCACCGTCATCGCACCTTGAACGTCTATGTCCAGAAGAACATTGACATTGCTTCTGAGTTGTTCTTCCACAAACTTACGCGGTGTACCGTAGTAGTAGCCGTGAACAATGGCCCACTCTAAGAATTCGTCTTCTTTCATCATGCGTATGAAAGTCTCTTCGTCCACGAAGAAATAATCCCGACCCTCGATCTCACCGGGTCTTTTAGGCCTCGTGGTGCACGAGACTGAAAAAACCAGGTTGTTGACTCGTTTCATTACACCCTCAATGATCGAAGTTTTTCCAACCCCAGAAGGACCACTTATCACGTAGAGAACTCCTGCCACAGATCTACCTCGCCTTGTTCAAAGTTTCCTCGATCTCCACCATGGACTGTTTGAACCTCTGTGCTATAGTCTCAGGTTGAATCGCGCTGAGAATGATATGGTTGCTATCGGTGATGATGATGGCACGCGTCTTTCGCCCATAGGTCGCGTCAATAAGTTTTCCCTCGTCCCTCGCTTCCTCTTTGAGTCTCTTCAAAGGGGCGGACTCCGGGTTCACTATCGCGATAACTCGATCTCCAGATATGACGTTCCCAAAACCTATGTTGATCAAACCGTACACGCTTTATACCTCCTTGGAATATTTCATTCCAAGTTCTGAACCTGTTCTCTGAACTGTGATATCAGTACTTTTCCCTTCAATGCCAGATCTATCAAACCCGCATCCTCTGACTTTGAAAGGATCGTGTTGAGTTCTCGAAGAATCTCCTGAGCAAGAAAGTCCAGATGGTTCCCAACAGCCTCCCTGCTCGAAAGCAGCTCCATCGTCTTACTCAGGTGAGTCTCCAGCCTATCGATCTCCTCACGAATGTCCAGCTTTTGCAGACTCATCGCAACCAAGTTTTCGAAAAGGTTCGCATCGATCTGAGCGTTATCCAAAAGTTGCTGGATCTGATCGCGAAGTTTCGCCCTCAGAGAAGGTAGCGCACCGTTTGCCGTTTCTCTCAGCTTGTCAGCGATAGCTTTCAACCCTTCCACGATCGTCCGCAACTGCATGGAGAGTTGCTGGCCTTCTCTCTCTCGCTCTGAATCGAGTTTCTGAAGAGCTTCGTCAACCACTTCTTCACAGATTTTCCAGATACGTTCTTCTTGCTCCTCGGAAAGTTCAAACTTCACCAGTTCTCTGAATCTGAGCAAATGATCGAGATTTACCGGCTCTGGAATTCCAAGTTTTGCGACGAGCTCTTCGAGCCCATCGTAGTATACCTTTGCCAACCCAAAATCGATGCGGAGTGCGTCCGCCGGCGGGACCAAGAATTCGACGAAAAGCTTCAAGGAAACCTTACCTCTTTTGACATATCGCTGGATCAACTTGGTCAATTCTATCTCGCGCGAAGAAAGAAAAGACGGACAGTTCAGTTCAACGTTTAAATAACGAGAATTGAGAGTTTTTAACTCGCAGCTTAACCTGTATTCCTTCGAGATCCTTTCGACCTTCGCATACCCGGTCATGCTTTTTGGCAATCATATCACTTCCTCCTGAATTATAGCATCTCCACGGCAGATAATACCCAGGATGGGCCGGTTTCCTCTCAAAATCTCGCTGTTTCTTCAGAAAGCTGCGCCGAATCTGAAGAAAGGCTTGAAGTTATCCCAGGTCCACTCGCCGTTGAAATCGTACGCAACTCCGAAGCCCAGAACACCCAGAAGCGGTATCGCCACGTCAAGTTCCGGACCGGCGGTGAGCCTCAAAGTTGGTTGGGACAGCGTTTCACCTGTTCCACCAGCGTCCACGAAAAAGAGTGCGTACATCGGCAAGGTCTGAGATTTGAGGTTATACCTCAGCTCTCCGCTGGCCAGGATGCCCGCCTTGGCTTTGCCTCCATCCACGCCTCGTACCGAGTCGATCCCGTAGAAGAGAATCGTTTCCGGAGTGGTATCCGGGTTTTTGTACTGGTCAAAGAGAACAGCGCTCGTGAAAAATCTGAACGCACTGACGAGCTGGTCATTCCACACAGGCACGAAGATGCGTGCATCCAGTCGGAACTTCCAGTAATCTCGGTCCGCAAGAAAGCCGAACAGGCCGGCCTTGTCCAGACCGAGGTATATGTACTGACCACGGGTGGGAAATAAAGGATCGCTCCTCGTGTCATAGGAGTAGTTACCAGAAACAACAAGCGTGTTCTCCGTGAAATCGCTGTACGTTCTGTTCTCGTACGTCACGCCACCACCAAAAGCGTGACCGGAAAACCTGAGCGTAGACGCGTTACCCCCGACCTTGATAACCTGAGTGCTGTTTGCCCATTCGTAGCTGAACAGCGCGCCGAGGGTTGCAGGAATCTGGAACGGTTTTCTGATCGAGTAGTCAAACTGGATGAGCTTGCTCTCGAATCCAAGTTTCAGCGTCGTCGAGAAGGTCTGGCCATAGCCGAACGGGTTCATCGTTGAGAAGGAAAGTTCTCCGAAGAAACCTTCGTACCAGGGCCTGTCCTTGACAGGGCTCCAAGATATTCCCCCAGACAGCGTGAACTTTTTGTCCTTCTCCCTGACCTCCACCACAATGTTCGTACTGCGATCTTCCGGCGCACCAACGGGATAAACTGCCACGTCCTCGAAAAACTGCGTTCTGTTCAAAGCTGATAGGGTGTCGTAGAAATCTTTCTCGGTGAGAGGTTCACCAGATTCGAAAGTCACAAGGTCTTCGATGACATAGATTTTCGTCCGTTCAAAACCCTTGAACTCCACGTTCGAAACGTACTTTTCAACTATCGTGAACCGCAATGTCTTGTCTTCATCTACAGGTACAACGTGGCACAGAGGATAGCCGTTTTGCTTGTAAAGATCAATTATAGCCTGCATCGACCGCAAAATATCCGGATTTCTGACGAGTCTGTACTCGCCGACGGACAAGACCTTGCGCAATTGCTCAGAACTGATCAGATTGTTTCCTGAGAACTCGATCCTTTCATACACCTTACCTTCCTCGGGCACGAACTTCGGTTGGACGACCTTCACCTTCATGACGACGGCTTTTTCAGAAACATTCGGTATTTCTATCTTCTCAAAATCGACAGACGTTTCTTTGCCAAAGTACACATAGTTTGCGAGCGTGGAAAAAACAGAAGAGATGTCACTGACGGTCGGATAACAGCGCTTTATGTCTTTGATCAGGAATCTCAGAAACGCTGGGGTTGTGTAGAAATCTTTGAGAGTGCTGATCTTTATCTGATTTCGCACCTGTGAGATGTCCAAACCTTCCGTTTCACCCTCAAAGTATATGTCCCACAGTGCGTAGGGAACGACGTTGAACACGTAAATACCGTCTTTGAAATCCCCGCTGAGTTCGACAAGAAAGTAGCCGGCGTCTTCGAACTTCTTCTTCATTGCACCCAGGCTTTCCTTGACCTTTACCACGCTGAGCGCCTTATTTTTCTCGAGCGTGACAGCACTCGCAAGTTCTGTCGTTTTCACTATCTCCGGGCCTTCAAGGTTGATCTTCCAATCTCTCACGATGGGGTTCTCCTGAACTACGATCTGAAGTACGAAGCGACCTTCAGAGGCGACCAGCTTCGGCTCGAGCGAGGAGAAATATCCTGTGTCGAAGATCTGCTTTGCAATGTCTTGAATGGCTTCGTCCTTCAGCTCTACTCCAAGGTAGTTCTTCACCAAAGGCAACAGTTCCCCTTCGGATATGGTCACCAACCCCACGAACTTTACGTCCGATATCACGATTCCAAAGAGAGCCAACCCCAGAATCGATGAAAGCAAAAGAGTCATAAGCTTCCTCATCACGATACCTCCTTTTCGAACAAGCTCTTTTCCATCTGATCCATCACCTCGTACAGCGATCTGATCACAACTGGAGAAGAAAGATCGGAAAAGATCTCGATCAACCGCGAGGTCGATATCTCATAGCACGCATCCTCGTAGCACCTTTCTACACACAATTGTACACCTTCCGGAGTTCCAGTCAGCAATGTGACCAAACAACCCACGAGATCACCCACTTCCTGACAGTCGACATGAGAGGTGTTGAAACATGCCGTGACTGTTGTACCTTTGCCCTTTTCACTTTCCAGCTTTACGAACCCACCAGTGGCCTCGGTTGCCTGCTTCAAAAACGGCAAACCTAACCCGATTCTCCTAACTTTTGGATCGCGAGTCGTGTAGAAAGGATCAAAGACTCTTTCCAGCTCTTCTCTGGTCATACCAACGCCGTCATCTTCCACAGTGAAGCAAAAGGTATCACGCGTTTGAGAAATCTTCAGATGCACGTTTCTGGCTCCCGCTTTGAAAGAATTTTGAACTATGTCCATGACGTGATCAACGATCGTTCTCAGTCCCATATCGTTAACACCCTGCTTCGGTCAGGATTTTTCAAGAAATCGAAGAATTTCTCGCTGCTCAACGCATCGAGATCAAAACGTGTGAACCTGCAACCGATTTCGTCCGGCCTGTGCGCGTCAGAGCTGGTTAATGGCACGTAGCCCGACCTTAAGGCTTTTTGCCATCCTTCTTTCGTTCTGACCTCAGCCATCCTCACACGATCGTTCACCGGAAAGATACCCAGCTGGTAAAGCACACCGAACTGCCTATCGACGTGTGCGTAAACTGGAACACCATCGAAAGCGAAAATCAGTTCCACGATCTTCTCCAGACTCATGTCGGCAGCCACGTGTAAGTATCCTTCTTCCAGCGCTACGAACTCGTCGTGCTCGTTCACTAAGAGCTGGTAACCCAGCGTTTCCGGATCGAACTTGACCTTCGGTCGGTGCCGTTTCAAAACTTCACAGAACGCGTTTGCCACCTCGATTGAACGAAAATACGCGAGCACATGGACTTCCTCTTGAGACGTGATCTCTATACCCGCTAACAAGAGCACATCACATGCTCTTGTGAAAGATTCTAAGTTCGCGCAGCTGTTGTGATCACAGATAGCTATGACGTCGAGTCGTTTCTCCTTTGCCTTGGAGCACACCACACTGGGAACCATGGTTATATCGGCGCAGGGCGAAAGACAGGAATGCACATGAAGGTCAGCTTTGATCACGGCTCTATGCCCATCCCGTACAACCTTCCCGCGATTTCGAAAGGACTCTTGTCTGTCCTCAGTAAACAAACGCCCTCGGCCTTTGCCTTTTCAATTGCCTCGCTTGAAAAACTGTGAGCGTTGCAGAGAACGATCGCACGTATTCCTGTGATCACCGAAACGGCGATGATGTTGACGTGCGACTGGACCGTGATCCATATCGAGTCCGGTTTGGCGTGTGCCATCACCTCGCTCAGAAGATCTCCCACACAGCCATAACGCACGTCGATCTCGCAGTTGCCACAACAAACTTCCAGTTTCAAAGCCTTAACGATCTCAGAAAGCTTCATCTGCTTCCCTCCCTGTTTCTGCGAAATTCCATCTCCACGACAACCCCCGCACCAACTTTGGAGACAACCATCAAATTGTCCGAACATCTCTTCATATTTGTGAAACCCATCCCTGCACCGAAACCCAGTTCTCGCACGTGGTCCGGCGCGGTTGAATATCCTTCCTTCATTGCCAGCTCGACGTTGTCGATGCCCTTTCCCGTGTCCTCGACACGCACGAAGATGCTGTCAGGCTTTATGAAACAGTAGATTGCTCCTGTGCTCCCGCTGTGTATCACGACGTTGGTCTCCGCTTCGTAGGTGGCGATCGCCACCCTTCGCGCCATCTCAGGATCGACCCCTTTGGAAAGTAGAAACTGTCTCAGTTTCGACGCACCCACACCTGCGAGATTGATGTCGTAGTAATCTATTGGAAAGTAGAAATCGGCGCCGCTCTTGTCGAGGCTCTCGCCAGTGATCAACGATCTATCGAAGTAGTCAGGACTCTCGAGCACTTCCTTCCTTCGCTCGTCGTGCAGATAGACCAGTCCGAGCTTCGCGAGCAGCGCCATCATCACGTCGTTCTTCGTGACGATACCCAGCACTCTGTTGTTCTCGTCCACGACGGGGAAGCGTCCATAAGAATACTTTTCGAACGTCTCTATTACCTCCTTCAAAGTGTCTGAGCTTTTCAGGCACACAACGTTCTTCGTCATGTGATTCTGAACCTTTTCGTCGATGTAGCCACCTTCCAGAGCTTTTATGATATCTTCGATGCTCACTATTCCAACGATCTTTCTCTCGGAATCAACGACCGGCACACCGGAGATGCGCTTTATCCTCAGTATCTCCTTGACCTGCCTGAGCGTTCTATCCGGACGTACCGAAATGACGTTAGGATTCATCACTTCAAGCACGGACATATCCAGAAAGAAACTTTGAACACGATCGAGAACCTTCTCCATCGTTCACACTTCCCAGATAGGTCTGATGCCCCTTGCGTACAATCTTCCACACGCCTCGAACATGGACATCTTGGTTGCGGCGAGTACGATGCCTGAAGCTTTTGCCATCTCGACCGTTTCAGACGGCAGGCTTTCTCTCCTCACGACCACCACAGCAGGTATACCGACCACCTCGGCTGTCCTGACGACCTGCGGTGTGCACAGCCCGGTGATCAGAACGACATCAGGCTTGGCGATCGCCAGGACTTCACTCATGAGATCGGAGGCGGCTGCGTGTTCGAACTGCAGTTGTTCCACTCTGTGCTCGTTGGCCAGGACCTTGGCTTTCAGCTCTGCCAAGATCTCCGCGAGTTTCATTCGGCTCACCCCTTCAGTAGATCACCCCTGTAGGTGTACTTCACGAACGCCTCATAGCTTTTCGGACAGATCGATTTGAAAATCTGTGCGACCGCGAGAGCGTACTGCTGCATTTCCCACTGCGCGTGCGAATCAGCGCGGAGAGACAAAAAGTTCATCAAACTTCTTGCGTTGACGGTCCAGACGAACTGCGTGTACAGTGCGACGGGGAGCACCATGCGGGCGATTTCCCTACGCACTCCAGACGCGATCAGTTCCTGATAGGTTTCGTAAGCGAACCTGTATGCTTTCTCGATCTTTTCTATCGATTTCTCATCGAGCCTGTCCTTACCCGGAACGTAGAACTCATCCTCGTACTCGGTGTAACGCCCGCTCAACTCGTTGTAGGAAGCGATCCTGTGTCTCATCCACTGTCTGGCAACAAAGATAGGGCATTTGATATGAAAGGTGAACGTCACGTGTTCGAAAGGAGTTTCGTGCCTGTTCTTCATTAGAAATTCAATCAACTGTCTGTCGCGTTCCTCGTCACCAGGTTGGGATGCATGACATATCCTTGCAGCTCTCACCACAGAAGTGTCGTCACCCATGTGATCGACCAACTCTACAAAACCGTGGTCCAGGACATCGATGCGCATCTTCATTCCTCCTTGTACTTCGTCACGCACGCATAAGCGTTGTGAGCGTGTATAGATTCGAAACTCTCCACTTCAACTCGGTACCAAAAGATCCTCTTGTCTGCATTCAGCTTCAGTGCGATTTCTCTGGCTACATCTTCGACGAAACGAGGATTGTCGTAAGCCCTCTCGGTAATGTACTTCTCGTCTGGTCTCTTGAGTATAGTATAGACCGGCGCACTCGCGGCTTGCTCCGCGTATTCGATGAGCTCCTCGAACCAGACAAGTTTCCTGGATCTTATGTGCACCCACGCAACGGCACGCTGGTTGTGCGCACCGCGTTCGCTTATCTCCTTTGAACAGGGGCAAAGCGTGAGTATGGGAACACCCACGCCCACGAGGAAATCGTACTTTTCAAAGGTTTTTTGCCCTTCGATTCTGCAGGTGTAACTGAGGAAACTCTTCTGACCGGAAACCGGGGCCTTTTTCGCCAAGAAGTATGGAAACTCTATCTCGACCCTCGCCGTGGATGCCTTCAGCTTGGTCCTGAGCTCTTCGAGCATCTGTCTGATCAGTTTAGGATCGATTCCTAAGCGATATTTGTTCAACACCTCGACGAACCTGCTCATGTGCGTGCCACGGAAGTGCTCTGGCAAGTCCACGTACATGTTGATCTTTGCCACAGTATCTTGATAGCCGTTGGTCCTGTCCATCACCGTTATGGGGTAGTAAAGGTTCCTTATGCCCACCCTCTGAAGATAGATGTTCCTGTCATCCTTCTGACTCTGTACATCTTTCATCGTTCGATCCCCTGTACGTGACGAAAGAATCTGCAGTTTCCCAGACCGTCACTTCATACAGTTTCCTTCTCTCACTCTTAAGCAGTGGTTCAAGCCTGTTCCAGACCCATCTGGCTATGTTTTCGGCCGTCGGCTGAGGGATGATCTGGTTCAAATAATTGTGATCCAGCAAAGAGATCACCTGTTCGTGCACCAAACGTTTGAGCTCCACGAAATCCATTACCATGCCCTCTTCGTCTGGAACTCCAACCAAAGTGACACGCAGACGATAAGTATGGCCGTGGAGGTTTTCACACTTACCCTTGTACTTATCCAACCTGTGGGCCGCATCGAACACGAATTCCTTTGATAAAAGGAACATCACATCACCTTCTCACAAATAGCGTTGTGAAGAAAATCGCACCTTGAATGAGAACTGTGAGCGCTCCGGGCGGCGCATCGATGGCAAGAGACAGAAACAGTCCCAGAATCACACTGATTGAAGAGAATAAAGGAGCGAAGATGAAGGCCAAGCGGTAGTCGTTGGAAGACATCACCGCCGTCGAAGCTGGAATGATGAGGAAAGCCGAAACGAGTATCACACCAACCGTTCGAACGCCCACGACCACGCTGACAGCCAGGATCGCTAAGAACAGCTGGTAGACAACATCTATCTTGGGACGCATAAGCTTGGTGAAGTCTTCATCAAACGTGAAATGGACCAGCGCATCCCTAAAAGAGATGTTGAAGAGAATGACGATGCCTGTCACGATCGAAAGGTACAACAGATCAATCTTGGTTACAGTCAGAATATCTCCGAAAAGGTACGATGTCAGGCTTCGCTGCTTCTTCGCAACAGAAAACAGAACGATACCAACGGCCATGGTCAACGAAAAGAGAACGCCGATCGCTGCATCTTCGCTCACGCTTCTTCGAGAGAGCTTTCCAAGCAAGAGGGAAACCAACACGGACAAGATAACAGCGCTGAAGAAACTCGAGAAACCTAAGATCACCCCAATCGCCGCCGCCGCGAACGCAACGTGGGCGATTGCATCACCAAAGAAGGCCATCCTTCTGAACACGACATGAACACCCATGATCGCAGTCGAAATGGCCGTCAGGATCCCGGCTAGGAGTGATCTTTGATAAATTTCAAAAAGGCCCGTCATTCGCCTTCACCGTGCCTGTGCGTCAACGGTTTGACCCCGTAACCGTAGAGCTTCACCAAGAAGGAGTCCATCGAGAATTTTTCTTGTGCAGAAACGTGACAGACGAGCGTTCTGTTTATACAGAATATTTGATCGCTGAAGTCCATTGCGAAGCCGACATCGTGGGTTACCATCAAGACCGTGGTGCCGTCCTCTACGAAAGATTTGATCAACAGATAGAACTCGTTCTGACTCTCGTAATCGAGTCCCGTGACAGGCTCATCCAGGACCAGTAACTTTGGATGTGAGACGATGGCCCTTGCGATGAGCACCCTTTGCTGTTGTCCCCCACTCAGCGTGGAAAAGTTGGCTTGGGAAAACTGGCGCATGCCGACTTTCTCCAGAGCTGTCAGGATCAGATCTTTCTTGTCCTTCCTTTCTCTTAGACCCATCTTTACAACATCATAGACCCTTATTGGGAAAAATCTTCTGAAACTCGAACGTTGGGGCAGATAACCAACAATGTTTCTCTGAAGGTATTCATGGTTGGGTTGATCAAAAATATAGATGCTGCCCGAAGAAGGCTTCAGAAGGTTCATGATCGTCCTCACGAGGGTGGTCTTCCCACCGCCGTTGGGTCCAACGATCACGTACAAACCTTCTCTCTTTATTGAAAAACTCACATCTTTGATCACTTCCTGTCCGTTCAGAACGACCGTAACGTTCTCCACTCTCAATGGTTCCAAGATTCGTTCCTCCGAATTCATTTTATCATCAAGACTTTGTGTACAATAAAAATGAGGTGATATACGTGGAGACCAACAAACGTTTCGAGCAAGTCAGGGAAAGGCAAAAAAGACTGGAAGAAAACATGGCACGCATCAAGTACAGGTTAGCCATTCTAAGTGGTAAGGGTGGGGTAGGAAAAACGACCGTTGCTGTGAACACTGCGGTTGCGCTCGCCGAAGAAGGTTTCAAGGTGGCGCTTCTCGACCTGGACCTCCACGGACCGAACGTGCCCCGTATGCTTAGAATCGATGATGTTCCGTCTGCTCGTGATAGTTTGATCGTGCCCGTGAAATACGGGCCCAACATGCTGGTTCTGTCCATCGGCATGCTCGTTGAGCCCGGGCAGGCCGTGGCCTGGAGAGGGCCGCTGAAGCATTCTGCAATAATGCAGTTCCTGGCAGACACAGACTGGGGAGATCTCGATTTCATGATCTTTGATCTTCCGCCTGGGACTGGCGATGAAGCTATGAGTTTGATGCAGCTAGTGAAGCTAGACGGAGTCGTTCTGGTGACAACACCACAGAGGGTGGCCGTGGACGACGTTCTGCGCGCTATGCACTTCAGTCAGGAAATGGGCCATCGAGTGCTTGGTTTCGTCAACAATATGGCTTATTTGATCTGTCCGCACTGTGGCAAGAGGATAGACATCTTTGGTGAGGATTCTTCAAGCGTGCTTTCACAACTTCTGGGTCTGGAGTGCCTCGCGACGATACCTTTGGAACCGAGGCTGGCAAAGTTTCTCGATGAGGGAAAGACCGCTCTGATGTACATGAGGGGTACTGAAGTCGAAAAAGCCTTCAGGGAGTTAGCAGCCAGTATACTTTCAAGGCTCGGAGGTGAGCACGCATAAACCTTCTGGCCGTTGCGTCGCACTTCATAAGCGATTTCTTCGTTTCTTTTCTCAACCCACTCGCACCTTTTTTCATGCGAAAGTTTGACATCGGAGTGAAAGAAATAGCATTGCTCATAACATCGATCAGCTTCTTTTCTTCCATCTTCCAAATCGTTTTTGGCATGATCGCTTCCAGACTCGAGAGTCTGAAGCGCGGCCTGTTTGTGAGCATGTTGCTCACGGTCGGTTCGATGGCACTGGTGGGGTTCTCACGGAACATCGTCGTTTTACTCTTGCTTTTCCTGATGGCATATTTCGGTAACTCGGCCTTTCATCCGATAGGTGCCGTGATGCGCGAGGAAGCAGTCCTTATTCTCTGTCGATCTTCGTGGCTGCAGGAACACTGGGAACAGCACTTGGACCAGTTTTTGTAACGCAGTTCGTTTCTCACTATGACTTCGAAAAGCTCTGGATCGTTGCGATTGTGATTCTTGCGACTTTTTTGCTGCTGTACGTGAGAGAACCCGATAAGCTCAATGCGAGCAAAATCAAAGATCACACCAAGTTCAGGGACAATCTGCGGGGGCTCAGGAGAATAATCGTACTGTGGTTCGTTGTGACGGTGAGGACCTTGGTGATCACCCTGTCGAACACGTACGGACCAATAATAGCAAGTAAGAGGGGACTTCCCCTGACCTTTGGAGGACTCTTGTTGACGCTTGGGGTTGGGCTCGGTGTGGCCACAACGATGGTTGGCACGTGGATGAGCCAGAGATTTGGCAACCACGTCACGAATCTGGTCAGTTTCGCTGGAATGGCGATCGGTGTTCTGATCCTTGCCCAGCCGGTGTCTGCGTTCCTGCTGGTCGTGGGCTATCTGCTCGTCAACGGTTGTGGTTATCTGACCATGTCCACGAACGTCGCGCATGCACAACAATTGATGCCTGAGAACGCCGCGCTCGCATCTTCAACAGTGATGGGTTTCGCGTGGGCGTGCGGCGTTGCACTCAGGTATCTTTTGATACTCCCATTTGGAGAGAACATAGTGGCGCAGTTGATTGTGCTCTTTGTGATTTCGATCGCCATGGTGCCAATCTCCATGCTGAAGATCGAAAGAAGTCGCGCAGCTCTGAACGGGAGGGAAGGCTATTGAAGGAAAGGAATGCTGCCCTCTATTACACGCTGCTCTACACAGCTATCGTGGTGTTTCTATGGGTCGTTTTCAAGCCGTTCTTTCAGATATGTCTCTTCAGCTTCATCCTTGTGATGGTCGTCGATGCAATCGCGAGTTTGCTGAAAAAGTTTTTCAGGCTGACCCGCAAAAGGGTTGCCACGATCCTGGCCCTGGTTTTGTTCTTCTTTTTGTTCGGTTGGGCCCTCGTTGAAATTTTGCCGAAGGCTGTCACAGAGCTTGCGGATTTCTACAACCTAGTGGCGAAGGTGATCCGTGAGAAAGCCTGGCAACAGTACCTCACTGGGAACGAAAGCGTGGTCAACGTACTGAACGATCTGGCCGACTTTTTGGAGCCGTATCTGGATAAGTTGCTGGAATTTGTTCTTAAGTGGATTGCGGCTAATGCTCCAAGTTTCTTCGTCGTCACTTTTTTCACGATTCTGTGTGGAGTTTATGCCTCCTTTTATGCCGGTGCGATCGCTCGATTCATTCCGAACCTTTATCCAGCGACGTGCAGAAACTTCGTCAATGGGTTTGTAGACGACTTCAAGGTGAGTATGAGAAGGTTCATAGGTGTGCTGACGCTGAACGCAATAATAGTTGGTCTGGCTTTTGGTGTTCTTTTTGCGTTTTTGAGTCCACGTTACGCTCCGCTGATCGGGATATGGGCCTTTGTGACGAATCTCATTCCCATAGTCGGTGTCCCGCTTGAACTGGTACCGATCCTTTTGTTCTCTCTTACGCTGGGCTTGAGAACACTGCTGTGGGTCTTCATATTTGCTTTCATAGTGCACCTTTTTGTGTTCGTGCTGTTTTTCGAAGTGACGAAAACCACGATGCGGGTCAATCCGGTTTTGATGATCCTGTCCATCGTGCTGGGAGGCATGCTGTTCGGTTTCGCAGGTGTGTTCGTCGGTGCACCCATGGCGGCGTACGCCACGATCTTCTACAAACACTTCCTGAAGGCAGGGTTTGAGGAAACATGACTGTGAGGAGGTTTCTTCTGGTTGTTTTGCTCCTCGTCAGCGTGAATATACTCGCACAAAGTTTGGAAGAACTCGAGAAGAATTGGGACGAACTGCTCCAGAGGATAGTGCGTGAACCGGAGTCGGACCAGCTCATAGAACTTGGTAAAAAACTTTCCGCCAAGAGGAGACTCGCGCAGCTGGAAAGCTTGAGAGACTCAGTTCTTGAGGAGAATCTCGAGAGGTTCATCGAGGACCTTTTGGAAATGAGCGAGTCGAGAGAAGACCTTTTGGACGAATGCTTCGTGCTCTTTCCGGAACTGAAAGAAGATGTTGCGAAGTTTGAAGGTGGCGATTTTTCGAAACTGAACAGCGTTTGTGCCCTATGGAAGCTCGGATACAGACCGATCCTGCCACAGGGTTTTGCCGCATGGCTGGTCCAGAACTTCCTGAGCAATCCTTTTCTGGTGGACTGGAATCTGGTGTTCTTTCTGAAGAATTCGCTGAACAAAAATGACGTCGCCAGACAGATCAGACAAGAATGTGAAAAGTTAAGGGACAGAGAGGAAAGTTATTCGACTCTGTACAGGTTGATGGTCCTGGCAAAACAGCTCGATGGACTCAATTCGCAATTCGAAAGCGAGCTGGGCAGGTACATGGAACTTATGACAGCTTTGGAAAGACTCTCAGCAGAGCGTTTTTCTGAGGAAGAGTTCGAGAAGTTCTCCAGAGCGCTCGACGCGTTGAACCTGAAGAAAGACAACTTGAAGGCGATCCTGTCACTCCTTGCAGAAAGATCTGGCATCCGGGACTCTGTGATGAGAGAGCCTGGAAATGATCGCAGCAACCTGCAGAAAGTGAAGTTCCGTGTTGATTTGGCGATCATGGTTGTTTCAGCGTTTTTCGTAACGTTATTCCTGCTGCCCAGAAGATTGAAAATATCGTTCTTCGCGTTCTTCAGGGCCTACAGGATCGCCATATGGCTCTGTCAGAAGGAGCTCAGCAAGGATCCCACCGATATACGCCTGAGAACAGAGCTTGCCATGTTCTACGAGCGCATTGGTGAGAATGAAAAAGCTTTTCAGCAGTATAAGATCGTGCGTGACCTGTCACGAATGGTCAAGAAAGATCGGATCCTCCCACGTGCGTGACCTTCGAAGAAACCTTCATTGCCATCTTTTCCCACGCACCTGACATGTAGAACAGAAGTTTGACCACACTTCTGAAGCTCATGTCGGTCATCATACCGAGCCACGCGCCCAGAAGTCCCAGGCCCAGCTTCACCGAGAACAGGTACGCCAAGGGCAATCTGACGGCCCACATCGAGACGGTGGAAACGATCATACCGAAAGTCGTGTTCCCAGTCGCCCTCAGTACTCCGTTCATACTGGACTCCAGTGCGAGGAAAATCTGAAAGAGTCCAACCAGCCGCACGGGAATCTTCGCAAGTTGAAGAATCTCGGATTGGTTCGTGAACAGGTTTATCAAAAGTTCAGGGAAGAAAAAGATGAACACGCCCACCGAGACCTGTATCAGCGCAGCTATTATGAAACCCTGCCTTGCCACCGCCGTGACTTTGTCGAGCCGTCTTCTGCCGTTGTACTGACCCGCCAACGTGGTGACCGCCACAGAGATGCCCCAACCTGGCATGAAAGACAGTGACTCGATGCTGATACCGATCCTGTGACCTGCATAAGCCATTGGGCCAGACGCCAAGAGTATGCTCGCAAAGACCAACAAACCCGAAGAGAACATGAAGTTTTCTCCAGCGGCCGGTAAACCCACCGAAACGATGTCCCTGAAGTTTGCCAGATCCAGCTTTATGGCCCTCCTCACATCTTCGTTGAGATGTGGATTTCTCATGATGGCGAGTATGAGCATGAACGATCCCACGAACCTCGAAATAACTGTGGCCAGCGCTGCACCAAAGACTTCCATCCTTGGAAAACCAAACTTACCGTAGATCATCGCGTAGTCCAAAAACACGTTCAGCGAGTTTGCAATTCCCGTAACAAACATGGGAGTTTTCGTATCGCCCGAACCACGCAGGGCAGCACCCAGCACTGCCATCAGCGCCATGCTCGGCATGCCAAACAGTATCGTCTTCAAATAAGTGGAAGCGTAGTCAAACACGACGCCATCGACATTGCCAAAGATCTTCAAGAAACTGGGAGAGAAAGGCGCGAGTACCATGAGAGCAGCTGACCACAGCAGGCACAGATGCACCCCGTTCCACAGCGAACTGCTCGCCTTGTGCTTGTTGCCCACACCTGTCGCGTTCGAAACGATGACGTTCACACCCACGGCAGCTGCCACAACCACGACCTGGAAAACGAAAATCAACTGGTTCGCCAATCCAGCCCCGCTCATTGCCTGCCACGACAAATGTCCCAGAAAGGCTGTGTCGACCATCCCGAAGAGCATTTGAAGCAGATTTTCAGCCATCGAAGGGATGGCAAGTTTCAGAAGCTGTTTGGAAATGAACCGCAGTTCATTTCCGCTCACGGAGTGTTTCAGTAGAGAATATTTCAGCTGGCTTCACCCAGCAATACTCATACCAGAAACGGGTTGCAAAATTGGTTCGCACAGTTAACTTTTTCGAATCTGTTATACTCAATTGGTGCTATGGGAGGCTATTACAGTTTAAGAGATCAGACCCTGAGGCTCACGCCGGAAGTTAATGGGCAACGCGTGATCGTCATTAACACGGGTGCCGAGGATGTTTTCACAAGGATTTTGCTCGACAGGGCTGTCTTCATAACAACGGATGAGGAATTCTTGAAGCTCGCCGATCCAAGATCGATCAGGCTGGTGATGAATCCAACAAAATTGTCCTTCGCCCCGGAGAGTTTTGACGCTGCAGTACTCTTTTTCGCGTTCTTCTATTTGCCAAAACACGAAGCGATCATCGAGAACATCAATCGTGTCCTGAAGAAATGGGGAAAACTCTACATCTGGGACGCCGTGATACCGAAGAAGATGGCGCACAAGAGTTTCTTCGTCGTCCCACTGCTGATAGACACGAATCAGGAACTGATCAGGACAGTCCATGTCACCAAATGGAGACGGGAACAGCCTGTTGGCCTGGTGAAGAAGATTGCAAGGGAAAGGGGGTTCAAACTGACTAAGGAAGAATTATACGATCAGATCTTCCACCTCGAAATGGTGAAGATTGCACCGATCAAACAGCAAAAATCCTGAACTCACATCGAGGCGAGCTTCACGAGTGTGTTCACCGTTTCCTCAAACGACGGTTTTTCCCCAACATCCTGCTTTAGAAAGGCATCCAGCAGGCTTTTCATCTTTATGGCTTTGTCTATCAACTCGTTCGAACCTGGTTTGTACGCACCCACGTCTATAAGATCCTTTGCCTCTTGATAAGCTGCCATGAGACTTCTCAGTGTTCTGCTTGCCCTCATGTGTTCCTCACTCACCACGTCTATCATGAGCCTGCTTATGCTCGCCAAGACATCTATCGCTGGATAGTGATTCAACTCTGCCAGTCTTCTCGAAAGCACCACGTGCCCATCGACGATGCTCCTCACCGTGTCGGAAATCGGTTCGTTGAAATCGTCTGCCTCCACCAGGACGGTGTATATGCCTGTGATGCTTCCCTTGTCAGAGTTCCCTGCCCTTTCGAGGACACTGGGTAAACCCGCAAAAACGCTCGGAGGATATCCCCTCGATGTGGGCGGTTCACCTATCGCCAGACCGATCTCCCTCTGTGCCATCGCCCAGCGCGTGAGCGAATCCACCATCAGAAGGACGTTGTATCCCAGATCTCGGAAGAATTCGGCGATGCTCGTGGCAGTGTAAAGAGCCTTGGCCCTCAGCAATGCAGGTTGATCGGATGTTGAAACAACAACGATCGACCTTTTGAGCCCCTCTCCGAGGTCCTTCTCGATGAACTCTCTCACTTCCCTTCCACGCTCTCCGATCAGGGCAATGACGTTGATATCGGCGATCGTGTTTCTGGCAATCATGCCGAGCAAGGTACTTTTTCCAACACCACTGCCGGCGAAGATTCCGATCCTTTGCCCCTTTCCGATCGTGATGAAACCATCGATGGCGCGTACTCCAACGGGAAGGGGTTCTGTGATGCGCATCCTTTTCAGTGGATGCGGAGCGTTCCTCAACAAAGGATACCTTTTTGACGTGGTCAAAGGCCTACCGTCTATTGGACGCCCAAGCCCATCCAGGATCCTGCCGAGCATGTCTTCACCAACGGCCACATCGAGCTGTCTGGACGTGCCGTGGACCAGAGTACCATGCTTGGCACCAGAAATGTTCTCGAGGGGCATCAAGAGGACCCGTCCGTCTTTGAAACCAACCACCTCGCAGAGCGCCTTCCTCGAATCGAGGTCGACCTCGCAGACTTCACCCAAAAACGCATCTGGGCCAATGGACTCAACGGTTAAGCCCACGATTCTGACGATCTTTCCGTTGTACTTTGGAAATTCAGCGCTGTTGAGTTTCTCCTTGAACTGCCTGAGAAACTTCACTGGTTCCGACAGGTCCAAAGACCTCCTCTATCAGCTTCTCAACCAGCATGGCGGCTGCTTTCCTGGTTCCATCGAGGACTCCAAGTTCCGTATCTACGAGCACCTCGCCCGGTTTCAAAGATGAGGATCGAACGACCTCGAAACCCATCGTCTCGCACTGCTTCAGAATTTCCGGAAAACGTTCTGCGTCTTCCTCACTGAGCATCACCTTGGCGCTTTTGACCTCGGACAGTTTCGTGAAAATTCTGTTCATCTTCTGACGAAAATCAACCTCGTCGAGCATCTTAAAGGCGATCTTTTCTATCAAGATTCTCAGCACATCGATCAGCTCTTCGAATATTTCTTCCCTCTCTTTTTCGAGCTGCTTTTGAAAGCTCGACATCAAGACGTTGAGCCGCTGCGAAATTTCTCCGAGATGTTTTTTAAACTGCTGCCTCTCGAGTTCCATCTCCTGGATCATCTTCTGTCTCTTCTCTTTCGCTTCGTTCAACATCTTGGTCGCTTCGGCTTCAGCCTGACGCAGAATCTCGTCGGCCTTAGCCTTAGCCTCTTCCAGGATTCTTGTCACAATCGCGGGATCGAACGCGTTGTTCGAATCGTTGCTCTGCCGTTCTTTTTTTCCAACGATGCAGGGAGCATCTATAAGGAGCTGTTTCTTCTTGATGATCATACGATCAGCTCCTCACCGCCACCACGCGCAATGATGATTTCTCCAGCTTCTTCGAGTCTCCTGATGACGTTTATGATCTTTTGCTGTGCTTCTTCTACGTCCTTCAACCTGACCGGTCCCATGTACTCGAGCTCGTCCTGCAGGAGTTGGGCAGCCCTCTTGGATATGTTCTTGAAGATCTTCTGCTTCACTTCCTCGGATGCACCCTTGAGTGCAAGTGCCAGATCACGCGTCTCGATTTCTCTGAGCACAATCTGCACTGATCTGTCGTCCAACTTGACAATGTCTTCGAACACGAACATTCTTCTGCGTATCTCCTCCGCGAGCTCTGGAGAATCGTACGACAGTTTCTCCATAATCTTTCTTTCGGAGCTTCTGTCTATGCTGTTCATAATCTCCGCCGCGGTGTCCACACCACCCACCTGGCTGAAAGTCTGCATGACGAAACCAGACAACTTGCGCTCGAGATTCTTCTCTATGTCCCTTATCACGTCCGGGGAAGTTCGTTCGAGCAGCGCGATCCTCTTCACCACTTCGACCTGAAGTTCTTCTGGAAACGCCGAGAGGATCTTACCTGCGAACTGGGGCTCGAGATAGCTCAGTATCACCGCGATCGTCTGCGGATGCTCGTTCTGCAGGAAGTTCACCAGCTGCAGAGGGTCCGCCTGTCTCAAGAAATCGAACGGCTTCACCTGAAGGTTCGAAACGAGCCGCTCTATGATCTTCATGGCTTTCTCTGGTCCAAACGCCTTCTGTAGAACCTCTTTAGCGTACTCTATTCCCCCCTGGGCAATCATCTGCCTGGCATTTGCGATGTCTTGGAACTCCGCCAGTACCTGCCTCTTCTCTTCGTCTGTTACCTTACCAAGATTCGCTATCTCGATGGTGAGCTGTTCCACGTCGGATTCATCGAGATGTTTCAAAACCAGGGCTGCCTTTTCCGGACCAAGCATAACCAGCAAGATTGCGGCTTTCCTCTTTCCGGTGAGCTGCTTCTTTTCTGGCACCTCAGGTCCCTCTTTCAACCAACCAGAGCTTTATCACGCTGGCAACCTCCTCGGGATCCTCTTTGAAAACTTTCTCCAGATTCTCCCTCAACTCTTGCAAAGCTTTCTCCTCGGGTGATAATGGTACTTCTTTTGTCTTCTCCTCCTCAAGCATTCGTTTCAGCTCCTCTTCCATCCTCACTTTCCTTGCTTCTATCGCTTTTCTCGCTTTCGCGCGCCTGACCTGCAGGATGATCAAATAGATCAGCAAGAACGACAGGCCTGCGAGCAAAGACAGACCGAGCATCATCGTGGTGTATCTCCTGCGCTGCTCCAGTTCCAGCTGGCTCTTTCTGAATTCTTCTTCCAGGCTTCTGTCAAATGGAAGAAAAGCCACGGAGACAGACAGATTCTGCTCTGAAGAACTCGCTCCTATGCCCTTCTCCACAAGATCAGAAACAATCGTGGCCCACTTGTTCATCTCGGTCTCGCTGAAACCGTTGAAAACGCTCGATGAAGCGTCAATGATGACCGATAATGACACGGATCTTATTTCACCCTCTTTGTTCTGAACTAAGTTCTCAACGATTGAACTCAGTTCATAGTTGGTGATCGTTCTTGTCCTTTCATACGTGGCCGTACCCTGCGGCGTTAAACTGGGGTAAGTGGGGGGAATGTTCGCTTCGGTACCCACAGGACCACCAGTGGTGGGCATGTTAACACTCTTTTCGCTCTCCTGTTCCTGACTCCTGATCAGACCACCCTGTCTGGTGATTGGCTCGTACTTGGTGATCTGACGCTCGACTTTTTCCCAATCAAGCTTGATGTCCGGTATGACCTCAACCCTTCCAGCGCCAAAGACGGCTTCAAGCGTTTGCTTGATCTTCTTAGCGTAATAGCTCTCCAAATTCATCTTCAGTTCTGTCCTGTCGGCGGCAACAAGCATTTCAGCCGAACTCGTCACCCTGTCGCTCAGAACGCGTGAATACTGATCGATCACACGAACGTTTTCGAGTTTCAATCCTTCCACCGCTCCCGCAACGAGTTGCATGATACCCTTGATTTGAGTCTGACTGAGATCTTTGCCAGGTTCCAAGACCACAAGGACTGACGCCCTGGGCTCGACCATCTCACCACGCACGTAGTAGGTGTACTTTGGAAGCGTTAAATGAACACGTGCGCTTTTCACACCAGAAATCGTCATGATGCTTCTCTCGAGTTCTCCTTGAAGCGCAATCTGGTAGCGCACCTGTCTGTCAAAACTTGTGGCGCCAAGGCTCTGCTGGTCCAGAATTTCAAAACCCCGCGTCATTGGACCCAAAATTCCAGCAGAGGCGAGTCTCATGCGTAGTTCGTAGACGTTGTAGCGTTTGGAGATCAGTATTCTTCCAGGCTCGACCCTGTACTTGACGCCCATCGCATCGAGCTGCTGCACTATGTAACCGGCCTGCTCCTCGGTGAGACCACTCACCAAAGGCACGTATCCCGGCGCGGCGAGCACGACAGCCATGACCACGATCACAACAATGATCGAAACAAGGGTGCCTCCAAACAGGATCTTGCTTGCGGTCGGCAGGCCTTTCCACTTATCAAGCAACTTGGCGAAAAACGCCTTAAGTGTTTTGAGGAAATCCAGAAGGACCACTCCTGTTGAAGTATTTTACCATCGATTGAGCCGAGTCGTTCAAGTCGCTTTCCACATGTTTCGAAACACTTTTGTAATAGCCCAAACCGAGAAAGCCTTTAAAATTGCTTGGAAGATCTTCGCGGGTGTAAAATGGAAACGGAGTGAGTGCGTTGAACTGGACCATAAGTGTGGAAGATGTGCTGCTGAGAAAAAGAGTGATCCTCCAGGGTGTCTTTGAAGCCGAGTACGTGGACGCTCCCGGTGCTCGCTGCAGAGTGGTTGAGCCCATCAAGGTGAAGATCGTGGTGGTTGCGGCTCGTGACGGTATAGCGGTCGGAGGATATGCGAGAACGACGATCGAGCATCCTTGCGACAGGTGTTTGAAGCCAGTCTTCTTACCCATCCACGGCACGATAGAGGCGCTGTATAAACCCGTTTCGGAGATGCCCGTAAGTGATCAGGAGGAGTTGAAGTCTCTCAGGAACGTGCTATACTACGATTCGGACCAGATCGATCTGACAGACAGGATAATTGAGGCGATCGTGGTCGAAATACCCATGAAGGTCCTGTGCAGCGACAATTGCAAAGGATTGTGTCCCTATTGTGGTGCGAATCTGAACGAAGAAAAGGACCACAAGTGCATTGAAGATAGCGTCGATCCGAGGTGGAAAAAACTTTTCCTTGTGAAGCAGAACCTGACGAAGGAGGGCTGAACCATGGCGAATCCAAAGCAAAAGAGGTCACGGTCGAGGACACACATGAAGAGGGCCAAGATCTACAGATCCATAAGTGTCCCGATGGCCGTCTGTCCCAACTGTGGTCAACCCAAGCTGCCGCATAGAGTTTGTCTGCACTGTGGTTATTACAACGGCAAGCAAATCCTCGAAGTAGCGGAGTGAGGCATGCCGAGAATAGGTCTCGACGTCATGGGAGGAGACAAGGCGCCCGTCGAGATCGTGGAGGGCGCCAGGCAGTTTCTTGCGGATGGAAAAGGCGAACTGGTGCTGGTCGGAACAAGACAGGCGCTCAAGGATATAGATAATGTTGAAAAAGTGGAAGTAGACGACTTCCTTCCGATGGACGTAAAGCCCACCGAAGTGTTGCGCAGGAAGAACTCCTCCATGTATGTGGGCTTGCAACTCCTCAAGGAGAAGAAGATAGACGCCTTCGTCAGCGCCGGAAATACCGGTGCTCTCTTTGCTGGAGCAACCTTCGTGCTCGGCAGAATCGAGCATGTGGATAGGCCAGCCCTGGCCGTTCCAGTTCCATCTCTCAAAGATTTCGCGGTCTTGATAGATGCCGGGGCAAACGTTCGTGTGAGGGCCGAGCATCTTCTGGATTTCGCAGTCATGGGTCTTGCGTACGCGAAGGTCCTGGGGAAGGATCGGCCAAAGCTTGGGTTGCTCAATGTGGGAGAGGAAGAGAGCAAAGGTGATGAGACCACGAAGGAGGCCTACGAACTTCTCAAGACTCACCTCGCTGAGAATTTCGCTGGCAACGTTGAGGGACACGACATAAACACTGGAAAGGTCGACGTGGTCGTATGCGATGGCTTTTCGGGCAACGTGGCGATGAAAACGATGGAAGGCACAGCGAAGATGATCGTTACGATTCTCAAGGAGCAAATAAAGCGTTCGTCTTTCTTTGCAAAACTGGGTGCACTGATGCTGTCGCGAACGCTGAAAAAAATGATGGAAAAACTCGACCCAAGAACTTATGGCGGAGGTTTCATACTGGGCGTCAACGGCTTGGTCATTAAGGCGCATGGTTCTTCTGACAGGAAGGCGATAAAAAACGCGCTGGAAGTCGCACTGAAAGGTGTTCAGATGAACCTCGTTGAGAAGATCGCGGGGGAGATCGCTCGTGTGCGGGATAGTGGGGTTGGTAGGTGAGATCGTCGTTTCCGACCTCATAGAAGGCCTTGAGAAACTCGAATACAGAGGTTACGACTCTGCGGGTGTGGCTTTCCTTCGAGATTCTTCTTTGCGCATTGAGAAAAACAAAGGCAGGGTTGCCTCACTGAAGGAAAAACTTTCCGAACTGCTCAACGAAAGGATCACCCTGGGGATCGCGCATACGCGCTGGGCAACACACGGAGAACCAAATGATGTCAATGCACATCCACACACGGACTGTCAATCAAAACTTTGTGTCGTACACAACGGAATCATAGAGAATTTCAAAGAGCTCAAAAAGAGACTCGAGGAAGTTGGCCACAGGTTCGTCTCAGACACCGACACCGAAGTGATCCCACACCTCATCGAAGAGTACTACACAACAGACCTCGTGGAAGCTGTGAGGAAAGCAGTGAAACTGCTCGAAGGAAGCTTCGCAATTGCCGTCATTCACGTTGATCATCCAGACATCATTGTGGGTACAAGGAAGGGTTCTCCTCTGATCTTGACCGTTGGCGACGGAGTCGCAGGGATAGCCTCGGATGTGACACCTTTGCTGAAGTACTCCAAGGACATGGTTTTTCTTGAAGATGGAGACATTTTCTGCGTCTCAAAGGATCGCTTCGAAGTTTTCGACGTGGTCGGACGCAAGAAAGAGAGAAGGCCAACACACATCGACTGGACGTACGAGACGGCACAGAAGTTTGGCTACAAACACTACATGTTGAAGGAGATCTTCGAAGAACCGTCCTGTGTTGCCGCAACACTGTCTGGAAGGATCAAATCTGCGAAGGTACATCTGCCGGAGATCGGAGAGCTGCAGGATCTGCTCGCGAGTTCGAAAACGTTGAAAGTTGTTGCCTGTGGAACGAGCAGCTACGCTGCGCTTTCTTTCAAATATTTTCTCGAGAATTTGAGCGACGTGTGCGTCGATGTGGAAGTTTCGTCCGAATTCAGATACAAAAGACCGAACTTTGACGAAAACACCGTCTTGGTTGCCGTTTCACAGTCTGGAGAGACTGCGGACACTCTGGAATCCGTGAGACTGGCAAAGTCGAAAGGTGCGAAGGTCCTGGCGATCACCAACGTCGTGGGTTCGACTCTGATGAGGGAATCGGATCACACGTTGTTGCTCAACGCAGGACCCGAGATAAGCGTTGCGGCAACGAAAAGTTACGTAACGCAACTTGTGTTGCTGTACCTGCTTGGGCTGAAGATAGTTGAGCTCAGAGATCAGTGGAACGAGCGTTGCACAAAGCTGATTGATAGTTTGCTGAGGCTTCCCGAAGTTCTGGATGCAACGTTGAGCAGGACGGAACACATAAAGGAGGTCGCTTTGAAGTACAAGGATTTTCAGCATTTCATGTACATAGGAAGGGGTCTGGGCTATCCAACAGCACTCGAAGGGGCTCTGAAGCTCAAGGAGATAAGTTACATCCATGCAACTGCGTACCCCGCGGGTGAGTTGAAACACGGGCCGATCGCACTGCTTGGGCCAGAGTTTCCGGTTTTCGCGATCGCGCCACTCGATGCGCTGTATGCCAAAATGAAGAACAACATGATCGAGTGCAAGGCTCGAAAGGCGAAGCTTGTAGTGCTAACCAGCGATGACTGTGAAGATGTCCATGAGATCGCGGACGATGTGCTGAGTGTGAACTCGTTTTCCGAGCAGTTGTATCCCGTGCTGATGGCCCCGGTGATTCAAACCTTCGCCTACTACATCGCCGATGCCCTCGGACTCGATCCGGACAAGCCAAGGAATCTGGCGAAGAGCGTGACGGTGGAGTGATGCAATGGATCTCTTGAGGAGATTGTTTGATCTGATGAACGAGAAAGAAGCAATCAACACTGTGGTGCTTGACATGAGGAAAACGCCGATGCCAGCGGATTTCTTCGTGATCGCTACCGCGAACTCTCAAACGCATATGGGGACGCTGAGAAATGCGGTGGTTGAGTTCTTTTTGAGCAACGGTCACTCACTCATCTACTACGACAAGGGAGAAGGTTACGACTGGCTGTTAATAGATGCCGGAGACATCGTCGTGCACATCTTCACCACACGCGGCAGAGAATTTTACGATCTTGAAGGTCTGTGGAGCGATGCGGTCAAGCTCTTTCAAGCTTGACCGCTGCAACCAAGAACGTTCCTCATCTTGTGCTTGACAAGTTGCTTTATCGCTTCGCGTGCAGGTCCAAGGTATTTCCTCGGATCGAACTCCTCAGGATGGAGTGTGAATACTTCTCGTATCGTGGCAGTCATCGCAAGCCTCAAGTCTGTGTCGATGTTCACCTTACATATACCCATGGTCGTTGCTTTTCTTATCATTTCCTCCGGAACACCTCGGGCGCCTTCGACCTTTCCACCGTACTTGTTTATCTTCTCGACGAACTCCGGCAAAACGCTCGAAGCTCCGTGGAGGACCAACGGAAAGTTGGGTAATCTCTTTGCAATCTCTCTCAGACGATCGAAATCGAGTCTTGGTTCGCCCTTGAACTTGTAAGCACCATGACTGGTTCCAATCGCTATGGCAAGTGAATCGACATTCGTCCTCTCAACGAACTCCACGGCCTTGTCTGGATCGGTCATAGAAGCTTCTCTCTCGCTGACCACGACGTGTTCCTCGATTCCCACAAGCCTTCCGAGTTCTCCTTCCACCACGACTCCTCGCGGGTGTGCGTAGTCAACAACCTGTTTGGTGAGCTTGACGTTCTCCTCGAATGGAAGGTGCGAGCCATCGATCATAACCGAAGTGAAGAAGCCGGTGTCGATGACTGCCTTGCAAAGCTCGAACGAATCTCCATGGTCCAAGTGTACACATATGGGAATGTCCGGAGCATCTTCTAAGGCGGCCTGAATGAGCTTGATCAAATAAACCTGCTTGGCGTACTTGCGCGCGCCCGCGGAGATTTGTAGTATCACTGGTGCTCTTTCCTCTTTCGCTGCTTCGATGACGCCCTGAAGGATCTCCATGTTGTTGACGTTGAAGGCCCCTATGGCGTACTTACCGTAAGCCTTCTCGAACATCTGTTTTGAGCTGACGAGTGGCATACGCAGACCTCCCAGTTGGTGTATTGAAAGCTGGCGGAGGCGGTGGGACTCGAACCCACAAGGGGGCTTCACCCCCACCGATTTTCAAGACCGGCTCCTTAGCCAATTCGGACACGCCTCCATTTCATATTATACTCGCAAGTGGAGCCGTTGAAAAGGAGGTGCACAAATGTTGGTACTCGGACTGGACGGTGGTGGGACGAGCCTCAAAGCCACGCTCGCAAAGGATGGCCGGACGATCAAAAGAAAGATCTTCGAAAAAGGTGTCAACATAAGTGCGGTGAGCGTTGAGGAGCTCGAAAGAACGATCAAAGAAGTGAGAAGTTGGTCTGGACTGGTGGACGAAGTGAGGGCAGCATTTTCAGGTGCGGGTGATCCCGAGCGGAAGACAGTTTTGACAGCTGTTCTGGAGAAGCTCTTTGCAAAATCGTCTCGTATGGTTCTGTCAGACGCCGAAGCCTTGATCGCTTGTTTGTATGAGGGGAAACCTTTGACGATCGCGATCGCGGGCACTGGTTCGATAGTGGTCGGTACCGATGAAAACGGCAGGTTCGTTCGTGCGGGCGGTTGGGGTCACCTCTTCGATGACGAAGCAAGCGCGTTCAGCATCGTGAAAAGTATCATAGTGGAGGCACTGCTACACGTGGATGGGCTTGCAGGACACGATCCGGTCTTCCTCGAGCTATTGAACTATTACAATTTTGACAAGCTCGAACAGCTAGCGAACCTGCAAAGGTTCAGCGATTTCAAAGAAAAAATTGCCTCCTTCGCCAGAGTGATGCCGAACACACAACTGGTGAAGAGAATCATGAAGAGAGAGCTGAAACTTTTCACCGACAGGGTCCGTCAGGTGCTTGCCGTAACGAATGCAGATAGAGTACTCGGTTTCGGTGGCATGTTCTTTAACAAAGAGTACAGGAACATCTTTTGCTCGATGCTGAAAGACGTGGAATTCGAGCATCTAAAACTCAATCTGGACGAGGCGCTCGCTACGAAGACCAATTTGAAGGTGGAGTTCAAATAAAATTGGTCGGGGCGACTGGACTTGAACCAGCGACCTCCTGCTCCCAAGGCAGGCGCGCTTGCCGTCTGCGCTACGCCCCGACCACGTTAAAAATCATACCATCACGGAAAATTCTTTTCAAGACCCTCCGACCAGCTCTTTCTCGGTTTCACGCGGTCTTCGAAGTGAAGTTGAACTGTTGGACCTTCATGTACGGTGCAATCTGTGGGAAGTACTCGGAAGCGACGGTCTCGATTTCTTTGGAGATCGCCTCTATATTTTGAGTAAACTCGAAGAACTTGACGTTGAATCTCATGTTCTTCACAGCTTTGGTGAGTTGCCCGTTCTCGATGAGGAACGTTCCGTCCCGCGTCATGCCCGTGAAGATAGCCTCTTGCGGGTCCACGATGTTCATGTAATGAAACCTGTTCACGTAGATCCCGCTTTTCGTATCACTGAGCATCTCCTCGACGGGCGTATTACCTGCGTCCACAACCAGATTCACAGGCACACTGCTGTCCAGATCGTCCAAGTTCAACGTATGGCCCGTAGGCTTCTTGTTGAACCTCAATGCTGCACCGTGTGCGTAGAACACGTTTTTGAACACGCCGTTTTCTATGATTGCCATCTTTTCTCTCTTCTTTCCGCAGAGATCGTAGACGAACGGCAGCTGCATCGGATGTGTGGGGTCGTCGTAGACGTTCAATTCGTTCGGACCTATCCTGCTGCCCAGATACTTCGCAGAAGGGCTTATTTTGAGTTCATGCGTGTAACCGTTAGTGCAAAGCCAGCCAAAGTACATGAACAGATCACTCACCGCCTCCGGACCGAGTATAACGGTGTAGCTTCCTGGGTCTATCTCCACAGGATTCTTTGACATCTTCGCGAATCTCACGGCACGTTCGACCTTCTCATCCACGCTCAATTCGTCATAACTTTTTGCCACTCCAGAGGCATAGCCGCTCGCTGAATCACACATCGCAACAACGTTGAAGTAAACACCAGCGAAAGATTGGTACAGGAACGTTCCGTTCGAGCTGATGATGACGTTCTCAGTCACACTGTCACTCACATAGCCAAAGAGCTGCACATCGTTTGTCGCGATCTTGAGCATGCGATCGAAAATGTTCGCCCTTTGCTCTGCGGAAACTTTCTTGAGCGATTCGGCCACGTTCTCCACAGGATAACCCATAGAAACTTCTGGAAGGCTGAACTCGTAATCGAGAGGCGTTGCAAATTCGAGCATCGTTTCAAGCTTTTCTCTCAAGGTCTTCAAACCCGAAACGGTCAAATCGTTGCTCGTTGCAAGTGCAACTTTGTTGTCTCTAGTAGCCAGGACTGAAAGGGAGACTTTGCGTTCTGCCACGTTCTGATGGATCCTGCTGCTGGCAAAACGCGTCAGGGCCTGATCCTGTTCCCAAACAACCGCAAGGAACTTCAAACCGATGAAGTGTTCGTTCATGAGCCTAAACAGGTTTCTGTAGAACGCTTCGCCCCTCATCTTCTAACACCTACCTTCACCCTCCTGAACCTGGCCGGTGCTGTCCCATGCCCCACGTGCATCACCTGCATGGGTTGACCTTTACCGCAGTTTGGAACACCCCATACGTGCCAGTAGGACTCGTTGGCAACCCCATCACACTTGTTCCAGAAGTTTGGTGTGATGTCGTAATAAACAGGGTTTTTAAAGACCCTACCAGTGAGTCTGCCACCCTTTATTTCATAGGCGATCTCGGTGGCGAACTGGAAGTTCAATCTGAGATCGTCTATCGACCAGCTCTTGTTCGTGTCCAGCAAAAAGCCATAATCGATCCCGGAAATCAGTTCTTCAAGCGTGTAATTGCCCGGCAGCAAGTTTATGTTCGTCATCCTTATGATGGGTGGATGAGACCAGCTGTCGGCCCTGGCAGCACCGTTGGACCTCAGACCCAGCTCAGCCGCGGTTTGCCTGTCCATCAAATAACCGACGAACAAGCCGTTTTGCACGATGTAGCTCTTCTGCGCTTTGACACCTTCGTCATCGAATCCGAAACTCCCGAGTCCTCCTGCGATCGTGGCATCTGCCGTGATGTTCACGTGTTCACTGCCGTATTTAAGCTTTCCAAGTTTATCCAGTGTGAGGAAACTTCCCCCTGCAAAGCTCAACTCAGAACCCATAACCCTGTCGAGCTCGCTGGGGTGACCGCACGATTCGTGTACCTGAAGGGCGAGTTGATTACCGGAGATGATCACATCGTACTCTCCGGGTTCTATCTCCGGTGCGTCCACAAGCATGGCGGCCTCTTCGGCAACCTTTGGTGCATGCTCGAGCAACTTCATCTCCTCGATGAACTCCCAACCTCTCGTCGCGTGATCACCACCGAAGCTCGCCGGATAGGATCTCCTTTGAAAACCAGCTTCCCCAAGCGCATCTGCTTCGATTCCCGCGCCGGTTATGTATATTTCCTGGTGTATCACGGAACCTTCCGTGCTCAGAAACAGTTTATCGATCCTTCGGAAACTCATCGAACCTGTGGCACGAACCACTTTTGGATTTTCCTTCATCTTCAGGGTTGCTGACTTGAGCAGTTCAATCTTTTCCTTGTCACTGATGAGGAAAGGATCTTTCATCACCCAGGATTTGAACGCAGCTCTGTGGACCGGCTCCGGTGCCAGCTTGACTTCTTTGTTCGCTCTCTTGTTGGAAGCCATGGCGATTTCCAGCGCCTTCAGTGCCGCCCGTTCGAGCGCTGGATCACCTCGTTCATCGGTTGCCGCAAAGCCCCAACCGTTCTCGTACAGAACTCTTACGCCCGTTCCCACGTCAACGGAATGTGTGAAACTCTTGAGAACTCCGTTCTCGACAAAAAGTTCCTGCCTCGCATGCTCCTCGTAACGAACGTCTGCGTACCGAGCACCTTTGCTCAGCAAAAAGTTCAGCAATTTTTCCAACCTCTCCTGCATTCACCTACCTCCCTTCGCAACAACGAAGAAAGCAGGGAACTAATCCCTGCTTTCTTCCTCGTCATCGCTGAGTATCTGTTTGAGTGCTCTTTCTATGTTTTCCTCGCTCATCTTCTGTCCAGACTGGAGTATCATGAGAGCCGCTTTGATCACAACGATTCGAGGGTAGTGCTTCATGAGTCTTTGGATCGGGTCGGGTTTCAGGGTCTTCGTTTCCAAGGTGATCACCGTCCTCATGCCCTTGACACAAACAAGGGCTCGCTGTATAATGAACTGTGGTTACGGGCTCGTAGCTCAGTAGGTAGAGCGCCCGGCTCATAACCGGGTGGTCGGGGGTTCGAAGCCTCCCGAGCCCACCAAGCAGGGAGCGAATAGCTCCCTTTTCTTATCTAAATTTTACCACCGAATCTGGTTTTTGTAAAGATGCATAAACTGAGCAAAGCTCTCACTGTTGCTGAATCCAATGTACATGTAAGTGATAAAGAGCGATGCTTTCGACGCCTCATAAATGGATTCGCGCTAAAATCCGCTGAACGTGTTCAGAAGCCAGCAAACGATAAGTGACTGAAGTCTTCGCCTGTCCTGAAGCTAAATTCTCTCAAATCTTAGTTTTTCTCAGTCCGTATATAGATAGATGGAAGGGCGCGCCGAGCAGGATCCTTGAGAGGTCAAACGTAAATTGGGATAGGTCTATTCCGACGCAGTTCAGCTCATGATTCGAGCATAGATTGAGATTGTGAACATTTGTAATGAGAAGAGAGCTGAATAAGTTCTGTGTGTACACGAGCAAAAGTTGATTTTTCCCACTGAAATGATCTTCAACAACGAATGAGTAAGGAACTTGAAACACAATCTGATTCACAGCGAGGTGTGCTGAAAATCATCGAGAATCAC